>Ga0265295_1000320_pt1 | contig 98291 bp, 101 predicted proteins | sample Munlansysbiofilm_FD_192503 | JGI IMG/M metagenome (GOLD analysis project Ga0265295, IMG submission 192503) | Leachate microbial communities from a municipal landfill in Southern Ontario, Canada - Methane capture system biofilm | ecosystem: Engineered > Solid waste > Landfill > Unclassified ... | reverse complement strand
AAGACTCTGGTCTAAATGGCGCTAAATTCGCAGTAGAACATACGCAAGCAGAATGGAAAGCTCTTTTTGATGGGAAGGCTGAGAAGTTTGTTGCAGAATATTCTAAAAAGTATCCTGGGTTAGAAGGATTTTTAAAGGGGGATAAATTTGAAAAGTTTATGCCTGATATTAGAGATTTCTGTATAGAGTTTGCTAGTGACAGTGGCAATGTGCCTGCTTGCTAAATAGTTAAATATTTTTTACTAATTAAAGGTTAATGATGAAAAAAATTATTCTTCCACTTTGTTTGGCACTTTCTTATGTGTCTGGTGCCGATGATTCACTTCGACAAGAAATAGAAGCATTGAAAGCACAGATGGCTGAACTTAAAAACGCACAGTCAAAAATCAATATTGATGCGCTTAAAGCTCAAATATCTGAGGTTAAGGCACATGATGCCAATGATAATATCAAGTGGAGTGTGGATTTACGTACCTCTTATGATGCGCTTGATTACAAGATAAAAGGTCTGGCTGATCAAGATAATGGTGTTTGGACTAACAAGCTCATTCTTGGTATGGCAGCGCAACCTGCGGATAATTTGGTCTTTAAAGGATCATTAGGTGTTTATTCAATGTTTGGTAATAACAGTTCAACAGGAATGAATCCATACTCAAATATGAATTGGTACTCTTCAGAGTCTCCTGATGATAATACCATTAGACTTCGTGAAGCGTATTTCTTATACTTTGGAAATATGGGTGATATCCCTTATACGGCTAGTTTTGGTCGTCGTCCATCGGTTGATGGTTTCTTGACCAATCTTAGAGCGGACAATGAAAACCCAGCGTCACCGATTGGTCATAATATCAATATGGAATTTGATGGCGCAAGCTTTAAATTTGATTTAGACAAACTCACAGGTGTCTCTGGTATGTATGTGAAGCTTTGTTTAGGTCGAGGCAACTCAAATGCAGATGCTAGATATCCTACGTTTACAGGTTATCCAATTATGGGTGGTGTGGTTCCTAGTTCAACACAGACACCGTACGTTAAAACAGATAGTGACTCAGCTAATATGGACTTAGCCGGATTGATATGGCAAATTTATGATAATGGTCAGTATAAAGTCATGGCAAATTACTTTAAAGGCTGGAATATGATGGGGGCTAACTTTAGTGTAGCTAGTGAAGGTGCTCTTGCAGATAATCCAATGGATATGGCAACATTAATGGATGATACGTATAACGTTTCCATGACAGATGTGGGTGATTTAACAGGTGGTGCATTATCCTTGCAAGTCAATGGTATTGGTGATGGTATCAGTGATTTCTTAGATGATTCTATTTTCTTTGCATCGTATGCTTTTAGTAAAACTGATCCAAAAGGAAATCATGCTACCGTAATGGATGCATTGTATAATAATTTAGGTATGAGTTCTTCAACACAAGAGATGTTAGGTTCTTCAGATAAAGAGACAGGTTTCTCTATCTATACGGGTATTCAGATTCCAAGCTTCTTTGAGGGGCATCGACTGGGCTTAGAGTATAACCATGGTAGTAAATACTGGAGAAGCTTTACCTATGGCGAGGATACCCTTGTTGGCTCCAAACTAGCTGCTCGTGGTGATGCATATGAAATTTATTATACCTTACCACTTGTGGGTAAAAATTTGACTGCACAGTTGAGTTACTTGTATATTGACTATGACTACACAGGTAGTGATATGTTCTTTGGCTCAACAGGAACACCTCAAGATGTGGATAAAACAGCAGGTGCGGTGAAGTCAGCTCAAAATGTACGCGCTTCATTGAGATATCGTTACTAAAAAATAGATGTAATGAAAAGCTAACGAACAGTAAAAGTATGCTAGGCTATCTTTATTAACGTTGGGTAAAGGAGTATTTATGCGGTACTTTTTGATTGTTTTTGTGATGCTTTTCATTGCAGGTTGTTCGAAAATCAGTAAAGAGAATTATGATAAAATTGACGTAGGCATGAGTTTTAAAGAGGTTAATGCTATTTTAGGAAAAGCCAATACGTGTGATGCTCTGATTGGAATGAGCGATTGTACATGGGGTGATGAAAAGCAGTATATTAAAATTAAATTTGTTGCGGATAAAGTCATGCTTATTCACTCCAAAGGGTTAGAATAAGCATCTTTTAGAGATTCGAAGTGTTTTTACATGTAAGGATGAATTCTTACATGTAAAAGCTTATTTTTCATCTTTTTTTATAGCTTCTTTAGCGCCTTTTACGGCACCATCTACCATATTTTTAGCAACTTCCCATGCACGAAATCCTAGTTTTTTTGCCTCTTTTGCAAGATGTTTTGCCTTATCACTTTCAAATTCAAATTGTTTAAATGATTCAACTTTAGCAGAAGCTATTTTTTCAAATTCATTGACATCTTTTCTGAAAGATTCTAATTTTTTTTCAGCTTCTTCTTTTAAAGTTTCAATACGCTCAGAGATGACTTCTTTAACTTCATTTGCGGTGCGTCTTAACTTTGCAATGGAGCTATTCATCTCCTCGACCATTTCTTGAACAATGGCAGATGAGACACTTTCTGAATTCGAAGCCAGTACACTTAAGAGAAGAATAAATTCTTCATCAATTTTTAAAAGTTCTTTTCGCAAGAGTGGCAAGTCAGTCTCTGCTAAGCCTTCAATTTCTTCTATAGGCATGTATTTAAAATCATTTTTAAACTTTTCTAGTGCTTTTGTTATTCCATCACGTACACCTTCAATAGAGCCTTCCAAAATATCTTTGGCGTGGGCAAAATCTTCATCGGCAATATCTATACTTGCCTGAATAATCGTTTGGGAAATATTTAAAAGACGTTGTTTGGTTAAATGCCCTTCTTGAATGGTTTGGTACGTTAGATTCTTCGTAATGGCATACGTTGTATCTTTAATATCGCTTCCTTTTTCAAGGGTCGTGAGGAGCGCTTCTTGTACGGTTTCTTTTAAAATACCTAACATCTCAATCCCTCTAAGTTTTGCATCATTAAGTGCAATCAATGCAGCATGTTTTGTGTCGTCTGTAATGTTTTCAATGTGTGCTTCAAGGGTGCAAAATGTTTGTGAAATTTCTTCTTTAATATGTTGTTTTTGAAGAAAAATACTTTTTTCTAGTTGCTCTTTTTCGTAAATGGTTTTGTATAAAAATTCTTCTTTATCATGACTGGTGGCTCTTAAAAGTCCATCCACAACATGTTCTACTGCTTTAGGTGTTTTGAGCTCTTCATCATGAAGTACTTTGCAGTAAAGTTCGAACAATTCACCAATACGGTTTTGGATACTTTTTTCATCCTTGAGTCGCTGTATTTTTTTACGTGAGAGTTCAAAACTCATTTCTTGAATTAGTTTTAGTAACTGAGGGTTTTCTTTGTTTTCTTTAAGCGTTGCTGAAAAAATATGTTGTATAGACTCCATGAGTGTCTCCTTTTAAAGTACAAATTTAATGGATTGATGCTGTTTTAAGAGGTGAAAAAGTGTTTTTCTATCATCAGCATTGTGTACTAATACCCGTAGGGTGTAGCTGGTATAATTACCCTTTGTGCTATTTTGTGATTTTCGTATTTCGTGGATACGCTCTTCTAAAATTTCTTGCACAATGGTTGTTACATTGTGCTCACTGCTCAAAACCAGTTTGTATTCCCAGTGGCAAGGATAATCTAGTTTAAGTTCGGGAGTAGTTTCCACTTTTTCCCCCACTTTTTGATTCTAATTGAATGTTATTAAGAATCATTGACTTATCAATGGCTTTTGACATATCGTAAATGGTTAACAGTCCAATACTTACACCCATAAGTGCTTCCATTTCAACGCCTGTTTGTCCAGTGAGTTTTGCGGTAACAGTTAATTTAAATCCTGGGAGTTCTGGTAGCTCTTCTACATCACAATTGACTGAAGTAAGCATCAAAGGGTGACACATAGGAATAAGATCACTGGTTTTTTTGGTTCCCATAATCGCAGCGATCACAGCTGTTTGAAGAACAGGCCCCTTTTTTGTTTGTTGTGAGATAATGGTATCAAAAGCACGTTGACTCATGGTAATTGTACCACTCGCAACAGCGACACGGAAGGAATCATCTTTATCACTTACGTCGACCATTTTAGGTCGGTCTTTTTCATCTAAATGGGTTAGTTGCATTCTTACCTCGTTCTATGACATAGTTGAATTTATTATAGCACCATTTCTCTTAAGCTCTGCGTGATAAGAGTGTGTCATTTTTTCTCATTTTGAGTAAAAAGGCGCTTATCTCAGTATGGAAATGTTTATTATTATGCTACAATGATTTCATAAAGTCATTAATGTTTCCTTATAAGTAACGTGTTTACGGGCAAACGGTAACATTTTTTGATTTAAAAAAGAGGAGTATGTCCACGATGAATATTTATGTAGGTAATGTCAAGTATGAGATGACAGGCGATGAGTTAAAAGAGATGTTCTCTGTGTATGGTGAGGTTTCGAGTGCAAGAATCATCAGCGATAGAGATACTGGTCGTTCTAAAGGTTTTGGTTTCGTTGAAATGCCAAATGATTCAGAAGCAAAAGCTGCTATTGAAGCAACGAATGAAAAAGAGATTGGTGGAAGAACACTAAAAGTGAACGAAGCTAGACCTAGAGAAGAACGTCCAAGAGACGATAGAGCAAGAAGATCTTCAAGAGATTTTTAATACAAGCTTACATGTAAAAAGACCCACAAAAGAGGGTCTTTTAAATATTTTTTAGCGTGAAAGCGCGAAACCTATGCCAATGCGGTCACTGCGTTTGTTGTAGTCAATAAGACTTTCTGCATAACCACTATAAAATTGCAAATAACCAAAAAGATTTTCTTCCCATAGCGGAAATGTCCAGTCGAGTTGCACTGCGCCTTTGTTATCCGAATCAAAGTGTAAATTATTACGCACTAAGAGTTTAAATGTATGTTTTTTCCATGGATAAATAAGTTCCAAATCGCCATTGCCCAAGTATTCATCGATGTCAGGATTGTCATCGCTGGATGCTTTTTCTTTTATTCGGTACCAAATGCGTGGTGCTATAATTATATCTCCTGCTTGAAAAAAAGCCTTTGCATAGAGGCGGTTCCATGAACGTGATTTTTCTTCATCTTTTCCATTTGATTCATGGACAATACCAAATTGGTAGGCTTTAATAAAACTTTCACGCTCAACGTGTGGCATAATCACAAACAATTCAGGTTGGTAATTTGTCTCACGGAAGGGCGCAGAATCTTCAGCTGTTTGCCACCATGCTGTATGAGTGTAGGCTAAAACGATACTCTCATGCAGTCCTAAAAGATTATCCACAAGGTCTTTTTGAAAACTGAGTTGAAATTTTGTTTCTTGATGTTTTCTATTGTCATGTGAAACTTTATCGTACGTCATAGGAAGCAGGTAATTCATTTTATAAGGAGCAATATCAAAAGCTTGGGTAATCATTTGCTTCATGGAAGTATAGGTGTCTGTGTCATTATAGTTTTCTAAAAAAGAGCTATAAACTGCTTCGGTACGTTCGATTTTGTGTAAGCGCTCTGCAATGGTACTTTCAAGTGCTTTTGTTTGTGCGGATTTTTTTTCTAAACTTAAAATGGCAGCTTGTTTGTACCACAAGAATGCGCGTTCTTTGTCATCTTCTTCTTCATAATAGAGTGCTAAGGTATACGCTGCTTCCGCATCGCCATAACGTGCTTTTTCTTCGAGTGTGGCTGTGTCTATGGCCAAAAGTAGCAGGGGCATACAGACTAAGGAAAGCAAAAAAGAGACTTTTTTCATCTGTCTGCTTTTGGAAGATTAATATTCATAGTCAACGACTTTTGTGAGGGTGTGAATGGATTTTAAAAATTCGAGTACTTTTACATGTAAAGGGTGAATGGCGTAAGCAAGCAAGTCTTCTTTGTTCTTAAAATCAGTTATGAGTGCGAGATCAAACGCTCTCTCTTCTGGGGAAAAATTAAGCCCAACTTCCATATGAACCAGCACATCAATTTGATCCTTTAAGCTCATGATGCGTTCTTTGACGATGTGTTTGTTTGCTTCTGAATTATCTTCCAGTTTTAAAAATACAATATGTTTAACCATAGAGAAAATTCCTTTAATGTGATTTAATCTAATGCGTGTGGTTGATCGATGATATAGCCTTGAAAAAAGTCAAATGCAAGGGCGTGTACTGTTTCAAGGGTTGCGTTTGAATTAATATGGGTTGCAACAGTTTTTATTTTTTTTGTTTGACATATTTCTAAAATCTTTTTACATGTAAAAAGAGCGTGTTCATCAACACAAAGATTGCGGATGAGGTTCCCGTGTACTTTGATGCTATCAAGCATTCCTTCATCAAAGTGATGCAGCAGTTCACTCTCTTGTACGTTATCAAGTGCAATGAAAATATGAGATTCTTTGAGCTTAGCAATGGCATTTTTAAAAAGAGATATAGGGGTTTTAGGTTGATATTCAATCTCTAGGATAATAGGTTTATTTTTGAGTTCTTTTTCAAAAAATGCGATGCGTTCATTGTCGATAAGGTCTTCAGAAGAGAGATTGAGCGCAATGACAATATTTTTTGCAGAAGCCAATTCAACTGCTTTTTTTGTGATACTATGCAACAAGAGATCATAGAAATGGCGTTTTTTAGCAATTTTGAGAAAGAGTTTTGGTGATTGTAGGGTTTGGTGATAGGCTAAACGCAAAAGTACTTCATAGCAAAAAGGTTGATCTTTTTTGTCTAAAATGGATTGAAAATGAAGAACAATTTGGCCTTCTTCAATCGCTGTTTTCATCATTGTCTCAATAGCTTCTTCATTTTCATTCATTAAGACATTGGCAAATTCTGAGTAGGTAACAAAGAGTTGATTTTCAGCTTTGGCGACTAATAGCGCTTTTTGTGCTTTTTCAAGTGCATCAAAATGGTCAAAACTAATGCCAATGTGAACAGTGTATGTAATCGTTTGATGAGCATACGTCGTGGATAAGTTTTCCATGGCACTGCTTAAAGCACCAATGAGGTTTTCCATTTTTGTGAGTTCAAAAGGGATGTCAATGAGCAGAATAAATGTATCATCGCAAAGATGAAAAACCTCCATTTCATGAGCGGCTGCAAAGGAAGAAAGGGTTGTGAAAAACGAAGAAAGAACATGGCATCCACCCTCGTCACCATAGCCTAGTACGATAGATTGAAACTGCTTAATGTCGATGAGAAAGAGTTTTGGGCTTTTACATGTAAGGATTCGTGCTTCAAACATATCTCGCGAGGGAAAGTGGTTTACATTTTCAATCATAGGCGCTCCTTAGCTTCTTCATATTCTGCAGGATGATTCACGTTTAAAAAAGGTTCATCCTTCTCAAACGGAGTGTATTGCGTATGGCTCTGGTTTAAGAGTAGACGAATTTTATGTTCATTGTTTGCCAGCAGGATGCGAATGTTATCTAAAATAGAAGGTTTATAGATGGCACACAACTGATGGGATGAACAAGGTGACGTTGCGATGATAGCATCATCATCTTCACGCATCTTTTGGTAGAGTGTCTCAAAAATTTCAGGGGTAACAAAGGGTGTATCGACGCTTAGAACGCACACGGGTGTTTTGAAATATTCCAAAATAGAGAGCAGAGCCACAAGCGGCGAATGCTCTTGGTAGGTCGTATTGTCTTCAATAAAAGAGGCATCAAAATCAAACTTCTCACGCTTTTTGGTGCTTACATGTAAACTTTCAAAAAAGGGTTGAAGCCTTGCTAGTTGGTATTCAGTGAGCGTTTTGAACCCACCAAAGGGAAGCAAAGCTTTATCGCTTCCCATACGTGAACTTTTCCCGCCAGCTATAATGACCAAAGGGAGCGGGATGAAAGGCATTAGAGTGTTCTTGGATCGGTAATTTTACCCATCACAGCACTGGCAGCTGCTACGGCTGAGTTGGCAAGGTAAATTTCACTGGTGCGATCTCCCATGCGACCTACAAAGTTACGGTTAGTGGTCGCTACACAGCGTTCACCTTTCCCTAAAATACCCATGTAGCCACCTAAGCACGCACCACAGGTTGGGTTACTAAAAACAGCTCCCGCTTCCACAAAAATTTCAACTAAGCCCTCTTTTTGTGCTTGTAAGGAGATTTTTTGTGTCGCTGGCGTGATGATCAAACGGGTTTTACGTGCCACTTTTCGACCTTTAAGAATACTCGCTGCGATACGTAAATCTTCCAAACGACCATTGGTACAACTGCCGATAAAGACTTGGTCAATCGCCAAATCATCTTGAACGGCTTGGTTAATAGATTTTCCATTCGATGGCAAGAAGGGATAGGCAATGACAGGGTCAAGATTGGCGACATCAATGTGAAGCACTTGAACATACGAAGCATCCGCATCCGAGTAGAAAAATTTAGGTTCTCGTGCAAAGTTTTTGTCACTTAAAAAGGCTTTAGTGATCTCATCAACAGCGACAATACCGCTTTTAGCCCCCGCTTCAATTGCCATGTTACAGAGTGAAAAACGATCATCCATGCTGAGGTGTGCGATGGTATCTCCTGTAAATTCTAAGGTGCGGTACAAAGCTCCATCCACCCCTAAAAGGCGAATCACTTCAAGAATCAAATCTTTACCGTAAACATGTTGTTTGGGTTTGCCACTGAAAACCACTTTGATGGATTCAGGCACTTTAAACCAGTTCTCACCCGTAATCATCGCAAACGCTAAGTCGGTGGAGCCCATACCCGTTGCAAATGCACCAAGTGCTCCATGCGTACAGGTGTGAGAATCCGCACCAATAATCACATCGCCTGGAACAACAAGTCCTTTCTCAGGCAACAACGCATGTTCAATACCCATGTCTTTTTCATCAAAATAGTGTTTGAGATCATGTTTGTAAGCAAAATCACGACTGATTTTGGCTTGATTCGCACTGGCAATATCTTTGGCTGGAATGTAGTGATCCATGACGATACTAAAGCCATCAGGATTGGCAAGTTTTGTCGCACCACTCTCTTCAAACGCTTTAATTGAAATAGGAGTGGTAATGTCGTTACCAATGACCATGTCAATCTTACTTTTGACAATTTCACCTGCAAAAACGAGATGACCAACATGATCGCTAAAAATCTTTTCAGTAATAGTTTGTCCCATAATCATACACCTTACATAGTAAATTAGGGTATTTTATCAAAAAATGGTTTAAGCGAAGAAAAGAGGGGTCGTGAGAAGAAAAACTTCCTCCTCACTCTGTTTGGATACTTATCGTCCGCAGCCACATCCTCCGCCACCACATGTATTTGAATCATCATTTTTAGAGGTGTCTAAGTTAAAAGGAAGATAAGCTGGGCAAAACCGAATAATGGCAGTCGCCAAAAGAACAACACCAATCAGTCCAAACCAACTGTTATAAATGACACCTAAAATGGCGATTAAAATCCCCGCAATCATACGAATCATTTTGTCTGTTTTTCCAACATTACATTTCATAATAAACTCCTTGTAGTTAAATTGGAGTTATTATATCCTATTTTAAAGAAAATCAATTCTTTTACTAAATGATAAAAATTACTATTGACAAATATTTATTCTTTTGTTAGAATGTCATCATCAAAACAAATTAAAACGATAAGGAGTTATTATGGCATGTGATACCAATACAGTCGAAGCAAAAGCTTCTCAACCTAATACAGAAAATCAAAATTCAGAAATGAAAGTACAGGAGAAAAAATCAATGAGTTCATCTTTAGTTTTACAAAAAGCCCCAGAATTTAAAATGGATGCGTACGACGCAAAAACAGGTCACTATACAACCGTAAACAGTGAAGATTATAAGGGTAAATGGCATGTCGTTTGTTTCTATCCAGCAGATTTTACGTTTGTATGCCCAACGGAAATTGCCGCAATGAACGCTAAATACGATGAGTTTCAAGAACTCGGCGTTGAAATCTTAGCGGTTTCTACAGATACTAAGTTTTCACACAAACGTTTTGTTGAGACAGAGCCTATTTTAGCAGGTCTAAAATTGACCATTGGTGCAGATCCAACAGGTACAGTCAGTCGTGCGTTTGGCGTTATGATTGAAGATGAGGGCGTTGCGCTTCGTGGACGTTTCCTTATCAATCCAGAAGGGGTATGTGTCGCACAAGAAGTTCAAGCACCAATGGTTGGAAGAAACGTAAATGAATTTTTACGCCAAGTGCGAGCATGGCAACATGCGAGTAAAACAGGTGAGGTATGTCCAGCAGGTTGGAGACCAGGTAAGAAAACATTGCCAGTAGCGACGGATGTTGAGAAAATGACAGGTCGTGTAGGTGATTATATTACCATCGAAGAGATTCTATCGTAAGAATCCCTTATATCCTTCTAAAAAGGATTGGATGCCCTCTTGTGCAAAGAGGGCGTCATTCCATACTTTGCTATCAATTAAATCATAATAAGCTTCTTTTAGCACATACGTGTAGGCGTTAATTTTTTTGTTTTCCACCAGAAGCTCCACCTCTTTACGCTCGTAATACTCGCCTTCAAAAGTATCAAGGATAACCAAATCTTCGTCTGAAATTTCATAATAGACACGACCTTCAACCCACTCATTGGCTTCAAAAATGACAGGATAGACATCATTTTTAATCGCACGGCGTGCGTAGCCTTGCAAGGTGGCTTTTTGCGAAAGGTAATGCCCTCTCACCAGTCTGTGCCAGACATCTTCAAACATCAATGATCCATACGTAAAGAGGTGTTTCATGCGTGCTCCTTGAAAAAAATCATATCATAGAATGATACAGCAGTATTGCTCAAAAAATGTGCAAATAAAGATATAATAAGCATCAAATCCTCTTTACATGTAAAGGTTAAACATGGTGCAGTGTACATTTGATTCTCCTTTGGGGTTATTACTAGCACAGGCGAATGCGCAGGGAATTTGTGCGTTAGACTTTACATGTAAAGATGAAAAACACGCCCAAGAGAATGGGCATATCATTCAGCTTAGAAGAGAATTGGATGCCTATTTTGAAGGGAAATTAAAGCAGTTTTTAGTACCTTTGGTGCCCATGGGAACACCGTTTCAAAGAGGTGTTTGGGAGGTTTTGCGAGCGATTCCTTATGGGGAGACCATCTCGTATAGTCGTGAAGCGGAGTTTTTGAAACACCCAAAAGCTGTGCGTGCGGTTGCCGATGCTAATGGCAAAAATCCCATTGCGATTCTTATTCCTTGCCATCGGGTGATTGCCAAAGATGGAAGCATGGGTGGGTACAGCAGTGGGGTATGGCGTAAAGAGTATCTTTTAAATTTGGAGCAACACTACCGATGAAGGTCGTTATAGCAATTGATTCGTATAAAGGGTGTGCAAGTTCGCAAGAGCTTTCAGGATGGATAGAAGAGGGCATTAGAAAGGTGTATTCAGAAGCAGAGGTCAAAGCCTGTTCTATTGCCGATGGTGGTGAGGGCATGCTTCACGCCTTAATGCACAATAGCGATGGTAAAATCATTACATGTAAGGTGCATGACCCGTTGATGCAAGTCATTGAAGCGCAGTATGGCATCTTACGTGATGGTATGACTGCCGTGATTGAGATGGCTCAAGCCTCGGGACTTCCGTTGGTACCTAAAGAGCAACGCAACCCATTAAAAACCACCACGTATGGTGTGGGAGAGTTGATAAAAGACGCACTTGGGAGAGGATGTCGCACATTTATTGTGGGTATTGGTGGCAGTGCGACCAATGATGCGGGACTTGGGATGCTTCAAGCATTGGGATACCGTTTTTTAGATAAACATGGTGATGTTTTGGGGTACGGCGGTGAGATATTAGAAAAGATTGAACGTGTCGATGTTTCAGGCGCTGAGCCTTTGCTGGAGCAGTGTGAATTTAGTGTGGCGTGTGATGTGGACAATGTCATGTATGGTACCAAAGGGTGTGCGCAGGTCTATGCGCCACAAAAGGGGGCTGATGCGTTGATGGTGGAGCGTTTGGATGCGGGCATGGTGCATTTTTGTGAGGTGCTTGAAAAAGCGTATGGCAAAGCCATAGCGCATGTAGCAGGTTCAGGTGCCGCTGGAGGTATGGGCGGAGGAATGCTGGCATTTTTAAACAATACCTCACTTCGCTCGGGCATTGAGATTATCTTAGATGCCATGCATTTTGATGAAACGCTAAAGGATGCTAATCTTGTTATCACAGGTGAGGGGCGCATTGATACGCAATCACTCATGGGAAAAGTCTTAAGTGGTGTTTCCAAACGTGCGCATAAAGCGGGTGTGCCTTTGATCGCCTTAGGGGGTGGCATTGCTGATGATTTGGAGGTGCATGAGGGGATTGACGCACTGTTTTCCATTATGCGCTACCCCATTGGTTTGGAAGAGGCGATGGAGAAAGAGCGCACCAAAATGCTGGTGATTAAAAGTACGACAGAGATTTTTAGATTGATTCGTGCTATTTTACGAAAGTGATAAATGAAACATAAAGAACTGATTTTAATTAACGATTTTTTACACCAATACCACAAAATTTCCTCGATTTACCGTGTGGACGATAACGTCTTACGCATTGTGTTTGAAGCAGGGGAGGCGCTTTTTATTGACCTCTCACGCAATGATTCGTATATGTTTTATAAGAGCGATTTTAAACAATCCAAACGCTACAACGCTCCGTTTGATGTGCTCTTAAACAAACGCTTTGCCAATGCGAAAATTCTCTCCATGAAGGTAGAGGAAAATAACCGAATTTGGCGCATCTGTGTGCTTTCAAGCTCAAGCTACAAAGCTTTTGAGACTACCTTGCAACTGGAATTTACAGGGCGCAATACCAATGCGATTATCTTAGATGAAGACGAAGTAGTGCTGGAAGCTTTGCGTCACATTGATGCGAGTGTTTCTTTTCGGAGTGTCAAGGTGGGCGAGGTGTTGGAGCCTTTGCCGCCTAAAGAGCTCAAAGAGAAGCCTTTTGAGATGGAAGGAAGCGTTGAGGATTATTTACATGCAAGCTATGAAAAACGTTTACATGTAAAGCTTCGTGAACTCAAAAATCAAAAAAAAGCAGGGCTGGAGCGAAAGAGTGAAAAGCTCACAGAGGCGATGAATGCCCTAGAAAATGAGGAAGAACTTTTAGCCAAAAGCGAGCAAGCGCACAAAGAGGCAACGCTGGTGTTAGCGCATTTGTATAGCATTAAAAATTATCAAGAGCGTGTGGAGCTTTATGATTTTGATGGAGAACTTGTGAGCATTGAGTTGCCCCTAGCGCATTCGCCTCAACACGCCGCTAATTTGCTCTATAAGAAGTCTAAAAAATTGCGTCAAAAAGCCTTTTCGATTCACAGACAGCGGGAAAATCTAGAAGAGAAACGCCTCTTTTTGGAGCGGATGATGGGGGTGATTGAAGGGGCAAGGGATTTGGAAGAGATACACATCTTAACGCCTAAAGTGACCAAGCAGAAGCAAAAGGGTGAAGATAACAATTATGAGACCTTTTGGCTGGAGGGGTACCGCATTTTACTGGGTAAAAACGAGAAGGGAAATATCGCACTGTTGCAAGAGGCAAAAAAGAGCGACATTTGGTTACATGTAAAAGATTTACCTTCATCGCATGTGATTATTTGCACCGAAAAACAGAGTGTGCCTGAGCCTATTTTGATTTTTGCGGCGAAGTTGTGCGTGGACTTTAGCCTCTCTCAAAAAGGCGGCTATTTGGTCGATTATACCCAACGTAAAAACGTGAAGCCCTTTGATGGAGCGAATGTTGCTTATGAGACGTATCAGACGCTTAAAATTTACAAGGAATGAGCTTTATCTCTAGCTTTAGTGCATAGCGCAGCGTAGCTTTTTAGGCTTTGCCTAGAAAGCGTGTAAAAATAAGCGAGAGCGAATGTTGCTTATGAGACGTATCAAACGCTCAAAATCTACAAAGAATAAGTCTTACATGTAAAAGGAGGAGAGTATGGCAGTAGGTCCTATTGGTAGTGTGGTGTATGCGAATCAAATGATGCCAGCACAATCAGCAAAGCAGATGGATTATCAAAACAGTGTGCAGATGCAAAATGCGCTAGCCGCTGCCATGCAATCTGAAAAAGAAGATGAGGTGCAAGAGGTACGACCACCCGAGGAGAGTTATAAAATAGACCCTGAAAATGAGCACGAACGTCATAAACACGATGAAGAAGAGCGTGAGGCGTCTCATGAAAACAAAAAAGAGGATGAGATTCAAGAAGAGGGTGAAGAGGTGGTTATTGTACAAAAGGGGCACTTGGATATTAAAGCTTAACCTCACCTTTGGTTTGCTATCATTGTCTCTTACTTAAAATACTATCATAAAAGAGTTCCTTATGAATTTTAAAACACTCTATGAATCCAATAAGCAACGTGTTCTTACAGGTCTTGTCATGTTGGGTTTTGCGTCATTGCTTGCTTTTTTAGATAACCTTATTTTGACATGGTTGGTTTTAGGGGTTGTCTATTTGTTCGCTTTTCATGAAGCGATGAATCTTTTTGATGTACGAGATGTTAAGCTTTATGTGTATGCTATTGTATTGTGGTTAGTGGCGTATATTTATCCTAATCCTGATGATTTGATTTATCTTGCGTTAATCGTGATGTTAGCAATTATGTCTTATACCAAAAAAGTAGATTATAAGTTGCTTGCACCTTTCTTTTATCCTTCGATTTCTATGCTCTTTTTATACGCACTTTACCATGATTTTGGCATGTCTGTATTGGTGTGGTTAGTGTTGGTTGTTGCCCTCACCGATACAGGTGCGTATTTTGTAGGAAAGAGTTTCGGTAAAACCTCTTTTTCTCCTTCTTCTCCCAATAAAACACTCGAAGGTGTTGCAGGGGGAATTGTCATAGGAAGTGTTGTGGGTGCTATGTATGGTACTTTCTTTATTCCTCTATGGCTCTCTGCTTTGATCGCATTTGCAAGTTCAGTAGCTTCAGTCTTTGGTGATTTGTTTGAGAGTTATTTGAAACGTGAGGCAGGAGTGAAAGACAGTGGCTCACTCTTCCCAGGGCATGGCGGTATGCTTGATAGACTTGATGGTTATTTGTTTGGCGGTGTTGTGATGGTGATTTTACTTCGAGGATTGGCGTAAGTGATTATTTTAGGCTCAACAGGCTCTATTGGTGTGAATGCGCTGATTATTGCCAAGCGTTTTGGTATGGAAATTGAGGCATTAGTCGCTGGTAAAAACATAGCGCTTTTAAATGAGCAAATCAAAGAGCATCATCCTAAATATGTTGCTATCTCTGATGAAAAAGATCGTCATTTGGTGAAACACAGTGAAGTGTTTGTGGGTAAAGAGGGTATTTTAGAGCTTTTACAAAAGACACAAAGCTTTTTGGTAGTCAATGCGCTTGTGGGTTTTGTGGGACTCGCACCCAGTATTGAAGCACTGCGTTTAGGTAAACGCCTTGCCTTAGCCAATAAAGAGTCGTTAGTTGTTGCGGGACATCTTTTGGATACTTCTCGTATTACTCCTATTGATAGTGAACACTTTGGTTTATGGTATTTGTTAGGGAATCGTCCTGTTTTGGGGATGACTATTACCGCAAGCGGTGGTGCTTTTAGAGACACACCTTTAACAGAGCTTCCTCATATGTCGTTTCAAGATGCGCTCAAACATCCTAACTGGAGCATGGGGGCTAAAATAACCATTGATAGTGCAACCATGACCAATAAACTTTTTGAACTTTTAGAAGCGAGGTGGCTTTTTGGGTGTGAAAAGTTGGATGCGATTATTGAACCACAATCCATTATTCATGCATTTGTTCACTTTCAAGATGGGAGTACAACGGCGCATTTAGCCAAAGCTGATATGAAGCTTCCCATTGCATTTGCCCTTAGAGGAGAAATTGAAGAGGCTATTTTGCCTTCTATTGATTTATCTGAAATTGGCTCTTTCTCTTTTCAAAAAATTGATAAAGAGCGTTATCCGATTTGGGAAATTAAGGATGAAATACTCGCACATCCCACACGGGGTGTTGTGATTAATGCGGCCAATGAAGTAGGCATTGCTAAATTTTACAATCGTGAAATCTCTATTTTAGATCTTGCACGTTTAACCTTAAAGGCGTATCGATTTTTTGAAAATGTTAATCCTAAAAGTTTGGATGAGGTTTTTGAAATTGATCGTGAAGTGCGTCAGTATTGCTTAAAATAAAAGCAGTTCACTTACATTTTTTGTTTCATTTGTAGATTATAATTAGGCTTCAGGTATTTGAAGCCTAAAGAACGATATTTCATTTTAAAGAGGTTTGAATGCTCCATCGTACCAATTATGTTCTTCGCTTAAAGGACAGTATTATAGGGTTGCAATTTTTATTTGTTGCTTTTGGTGCATTGGTATTGGTGCCGATGCTTACAGGATTAGATTCTAATGTTGCGCTGTTTACCGCAGGGGCTGGAACACTGATATTTCAATTGGTAACACGTAAACCTATTCCTCCTGTTTTCTTAGCTTCCTCTTTTGCTTTTATCGCACCTATCTTGTATGGCGTGAAAACATGGGGTATTGCAGGAACGATGAGTGGATTGGTTGCGGCGGGTTTGTTTTATGTGCTTTTGAGCATCTTAATTCATCTTCGAGGGAGTGGTTTTATTCATAAACTTTTACCGCCTGTGGTCACGGGTCCTGTTATTATGACTATTGGTTTAATTCTCTCTCCTGTGGCAGTCAATATGGCAATGGGCAAAACGGGCGATGGAAGCATCGTGTTGGTACCATTCCATCATGCGATTGCTATCTCATTGTCTGCGTTAATTATCACGATGTTGATTACGCTTTTAGGTAAGGGTGTCTTTCGTTTATTGCCTATTATGTTCGGCATTATGGGTGGGTACAGCATTGCCCTTGCTTTGGGAGTTGTGAATTTTGATGCCGTCATGAATGCTCCATGGTTTGCGATCCCTTCTTTTGTAACACCTGAATTAAATTGGGAAGCTATTTTATACATTTTACCCATTGCTATTGCACCTGCTGTTGAGCATGTGGGGGATATGTTAGCGATTAGTAATGTGACTAAACGGGATTATTTGGAAAAACCTGGTTTGAAGAAAACGTTATTAGGAGATGGACTTGCTACGAGTTTTGCCGCTTTTCTAGGAGGCCCTCCCAATACAACATACTCAGAAGTCACAGGCGCTGTCACCATTACAAAAGCGTATAATCCTGCCATTATGACATGGGCGGCGTTGTGTGCCATTGTATTAGCGTTTGTAGGAAAACTGGGCGGATTTTTAGCCACAATCCCTGTGCCTGTTATGGGGGGTATTTTATTGTTATTATTTGGGTTAATTGCATCTATTGGTATGGAAACGTTGATTAAAGGCAAAGTCGATATGGCTGATCCTCGTAATATGATTATTGTTTCGATTATTTTAGTGTTTGCTATTGGTGGTATGAGTTTTGATTTGGGCGGTGTGAAGTTTAGTGGCATTGGATTAGGTGCTATCGTTGGTATTGTGTTAAATTTTGTATTACCAAAAACACGCCATTTTGATGGCTATTAAAAAGGAGTTTGCATGGAGTTATTAGAAGGATTGATTTCTAGCCTTTCATCCATTATTTGGGGTCCTCCAATGTTAATTTTACTCGTAGGTACGGGTATTTATTTAACCATTGTATTGAAGGGAATGCAGTTTTGGGCATTGCCTCATGCCTTAAAGCTCATTTTTCATAAAGAGCATGATGGAGAGGGTGAAATCAGCCATTTTGCCGCCCTTATGACCGCACTTGCTGCAACCGTGGGTATTGGTAATATCGTAGGTGTTGCTACGGCGATTACGTTGGGTGGACCTGGGGCTATTTTTTGGATGTGGGTCACAGGACTTGTTGGTATGGCAACAAAATACTCCGAAGCAGTTCTTGCGGTTAAATACCGTCAAAAAGGGCATCATGGGTTTAAAGGTGGCCCAATGTACTACTTAACGTATGGTTTAAATATGCCTCGCCTTGGTATGGCATTTGCTGTTTTTACAGCACTGGCTGCATTTGGTATCGGCAATATGACACAAGCTAACGCTGTGGCACAAATTTTACATACCCAAATGGCTATTCCAACATGGGTAAGTGGTATTGTACTTTTAACCTTAACAGCGATTGTTATTTTGGGAGGTATTAAATCGATTGGTCGCTTTACTTCTTTTTTAGTTCCGTTTATGATTTTGGTGTATGTTGCTGTAGCTTTGGTGATTTTGGTGATGAACGTCGATAAAATTGGTGGTGCTTTTGGTCTTATTTTTTACCACGCCTTCAATCCGATTGCAGCAGGCGGTGGTTTTATTGGCGCAACGATGGCAGCTGCGATTCGTTATGGTGTGGCACGGGGTGTCTTTTCCAATGAATCAGGTTTAGGCTCTGCACCGATTGCTGCTGCGGCTGCTAAAACCAATGATCCTGTACGTCAAGCACTTGTGAGTATGACACAGACGTTCATTGATACCTTAGTGGTGTGTACAATGACCGCATTGATTATTTTGATTTCACCGTTTTGGGAACAAGGGGTGAGTGCTGGAACGTTAACGATGCAAAGTTTTCAGCTTCACTTGGGTTCATTTGGGAGTATTGTCGTGGTGCTCTCGACGGTTTTGTTTGCTTATTCAACCATTTTAGGATGGAGTTATTATGGTGAAAAAGCGTTTGAGTATATTTTTGGAGAGCGTTTTGTTCGTTTATACCGTGTTTTATTTATTGCAGGTGTAATGGTGGGTTCTATGATGAAGCTAGAATTTGTGTGGAACTTCTCTGACTTAACCAATGGATTGATGGCGATTCCAAACTTAATTGCGTTGATTTTACTGGCTAAAGTTGTCTCCAGCGAGAGCAAGCGTTATTTTGAGACACTAAAATAAACGACCATGTTTCGTCTCTCCTTTGCTCTGGTTGCGATTGCTGTTTTATCGCTTATTAATTATTATTCGTACAGACGCTTTTTGAAGCGTCTGGATTTTTTAGTGGGGTATCAGCTTTGGATTAAAGGGGTCATGGTTTTGATGACCCTTTGTGAAATTGGTTACTTTTTAGTGTTACGTTTAGATAGTTTAGATCCTTTTTTATATGCGCTTTTTTCTTCCATGATTGGTGTTTCATTTATGCTTTTTTGTGTGGCATTGCTCTACGATTTGTTTCATCTTCCCTATGCCAAAATTCCGCATGATTACTCCAGACGACTTTTTCTCAAAATGGTTTTTGATGTCACGATGCTGGTTTTAGCATTTTCGTATATGATTAAAGGGTTTTTCAATGGTATGAAATCGCCGTTGATCAAAGAGGTGGATGTTGTCATTGAGGGCTTGGATGAAGGGTTGAGCATTGTGCAGATTAGTGATGTGCACATTGGTAAAGTTTTAGGCAAAGCGTTTATGGATGAGATTGTGCAAAAAATCAATACATTAAACGCTGATGTAGTTGTTATTACGGGCGATTTGGTGGATATACCTGTGGCTCAAATTGGGAATACCCTAGACGCCCTACGTGAGATAAAAAGCCATTTAGGTGTCTTTTTTGTACCAGGGAATCATGAGTATTTTTACGGGGTTCACACGATTATGGATTTTCTTAAAACACGGGGTGTTCAGGTGTTAGAGAATGATTCTGTGGTCATTAACGAGCGTATCAATTTAGTGGGAGTGACGGATATGGTGGGCAAACGCTTCGATTTTTTACCACCGGATTTAACAAAAGCCTTTTTACATGTAAAGGATGATTTACCCACGATTTTACTCTCCCATCAACCTAAAATTGTCAAAGAGCTTAAGGGTGAAAAGATAGATTTAATTCTCAGCGGTCATACGCATGGAGGACAAATTTTTCCTTTTGGGCTTTTAGTGCTTCTTGACCAGCCATATTTGAGCGGACTTTATCAGCACTCTAAACGCACACAGATTTTTGTGAGCAATGGTGCTGGGTATTGGGGGCCTGCGGTTCGGGTGATGGCACCTAGTGAAATTGTAAAACTCAATCTTAAGCCTAAAGCATGAAATCATTTTATGTACTATTTCTTATCGCCCTACTTTTTGCAGGATGCAGTGTTAAGCAAGAATCTTTACATGTAAAAAGAGAGGGCTTAGAAAAACTCACCAACGATTTGATGCTTTTGGGTGAGAATGTGCGTTACGATGAAGCACGTTTATTTGCCTATGAAGCACTGAATTATCCGCATGTTTTAGCGACACGCTATGCGCTTGTGAGTCCACCTACATTTCATAATTTTCTCATTAACACAGGGCTTAAAGAGCGAGGGCTTTGTTATGAATGGAGTGAAGATATGATGGCACATCTTAAAAAAGCACGCTATAAGAGTTTTGATTTACGTTGGGGGGTTGCGAATAAAGGTGAATTTGATGAGCATAACAGTGTCGTGGTTGTGGCAAAAGGGGCACCGTTTCACAGTGGTATTTTAATAGATCCATGGCGTAATTCAGGAGAATTGTATTGGGTAAAATTAGACGAAGATGCCACATACCATTGGGTTGAAAATTTAGAGAGAAGCCGTTATTTTGGAACCCTTCATCCTTAACTATTTTTTTCTAATATCACCCGAATCACGCTTCCTTCTCCTTGATGCTTTTCTCCTTCATTGAGCATAATAATTTCTTGAGCAAGTTTATGGATGGTGCAAGGAAGTGTTTTTAACATTTGGCTAATATCATCAATACTATAGAGTAACGTTTCCTCTTTAGGCCCTCCACTTTTAAATTGCAGTTGGCTTTTGCTGAAAAATTCCCCTATAAAAAATCCTTTTTCTTTCAGGGCATACAGTGATTTTTCAAAAAGGATTTTCTGCTCTGTTTTGGGTACATGCAAATAGGTACAGACGATGGCATCATACAAAGAAGCTTGGGGATTCCAGTAGTTAAGGAGTGTATGGCGAATCGCAATAAAAACATAGCGCTCTTTGGCATAATGCCTGAGTTTGGAGAGGGCGACAAATGAGGCATCTAACGCTTCAACGTGCGCGATACCTTGTTCGGCTAAAAAAAGAGCATTACGACCCTCTCCTTCTCCTAAACAGAGAATACTTTGAGCTTTTTCGAGTCGTTCAAAATTTTCTTCAATAAAAGCGTTAGGCGCCTCACCGTAGAGAAAATCAGCTTCTTTAAATTTTTGATCCCACATTTTTTGCATCTTATCCCTTTGCAATTTATTGACGAATTAAATCAAGGAAATCATCTTTTTATTGTACTACAATGTGAAAAAACTGCAAGGAAAAATGATGAATTATCCAACTTTTTTTGATCACACAGAAGCCATAACCCTTTATGACCCACTTTCAGAGATTTTAGGTGCATTTGAAGAGGGAAAAATTTGCTTTACGTATGTGGATGTGGTGAAAAGTGCGGGGCACAGTTGTCCTACGATAGCAGGGGCTTATTTGATGGTAAGAGAAGGACTTAAAATACTTTATCCAGACAGCTTACTACCTGTACGAGGAGAGATTGAAGTTTTCTTTAAAGAGCCACAAAAAGAGGGAACAACAGGTGTAATTGCCAATGTTTTTTCACTCATCACAGGCGCAACCGATTGCTCTGGATTTAAGGGCTTACAGGGTCATTTTTCACGCACGAACCTGATGCATTTTAATGAGGAAATATCTTTACATGTAAAGATGAAACGACGTGATAATGGCAAAGAAGTGCATGTGGCGTATGATCCAACGTGCATTGCCATCAATCCTTCTATGCAAGCATACATGCCTAAACTCTTTACAGGGTTACTCACATGCGAAGAAAAGAAACTTTTTGCCAATATGTGGCAAGAAAGGGTGGCGCAAATTTTAGAAAATTTTGATAAAGTAATAACTCTACATTAACTTTTCTGGAGCGGACATTGTTAAGTGCAAAAAAACAAAGTATTGTTAAATGGATTGTTTTTTTGCCCGTATTGGCCGTTTTACTCACTTTTGCCATTATTCTAACTATGGTTATTTCTATTGAGCAAGATGATTATAAAAAATCTTTAGAGCAAGCACGAATCTCTTATGTCAAGCGGTCTAAGATTCAAGCGCAAGAGCGGATTGATAAACTTATTGATTATATTAATGTCAATGAACAGCTTTTGCGAGAAGAAGCAGAAGAAGAGATTGAAAGTATGGTTAATTTGGCGTATAAAATCATGCTGGATATTTACAATGAAAATACAACATTACCTCGTGAAAAAATTATTGAAAAAATTAAATCTAAACTCAAAGGTATTCGTTTTTTTAATGATTTGAGCGGTTATTATGCCATGTTTGATTTAAATGGTGTGTGTGTGATGCATGGTGAGAATGAGGCACTTGAGGGAAAGAATCTTATTAATTTTCAAGATGCCAATGGCAAATTTATTTTTAAAAATGTGATTGCTCATTTACAAAAAGAGAGTTCTTTTGCATCGCAGTGGTATTGGAAAAATCCGCGCGATGTGACGTATCGTAAAAAAATAGGCTATGGGAAACGTTTTGATCCTCTGAATCTTTTTATTTTAAGCGGACGTTATGAAGATACCATTTTAGATAAAATCAAAAAAGAGACACAAAAGGTACTTTTAAATACCAAATACGGGGAGTATGGTTATATCTTTGTTTATGATTATGCAGGTAATACTATTTCGCATGGGGATCACTCCTTAGTGGGTAAAAATCGATTGGATGTGGTGAGTAACCATCAGTTTATTATTCGAGATATTGTGGTGGGTGGCAAGCTTAATGTTGAGGGCTTTTTTATGAACTACACCGCTTCGTACCATCCCATTGACAATGACAGGCAAAAAGTCTCATTTATTCGTCCGATTCCTCAGTTTGAATGGGTAGTCGGGACAGGAACCTATTTGTTAGAAGAGAATAATGCTTTTTTAGAGCGAGAGAAGATGCTCAAAGCAAAAATGCAAACGACCATTGCCAATTTAGTGCTGATTTCTTTGGTTATTATGTGTTTAATTATGGCGATGATGTTTATTATTTCCATTAAATTACGTTCTATTTTGGCTCGTTATGAGAACCACCTACTTTTGAATAATAAGCAAATTAAAGAGCAAAAAAGGGTCTTTGAAACGCTGTACCAAAAATCAGCAGATGGTATTTGGCTTCTTAAAGAAGGGCTTTTTATTGATTGTAATGAAGCCATTATGAAAATGTTTAAAACAGAGCATAAAAAGCGACTGATTAATGTGACATTAGCGGATTTATCGCCAGAGTTTCAGCCTGATGGGCAAAGTTCTTTTGAAAAATCACAATGGATGAATTCTATTGCTTCTAAAGAGGGTGTGCATAAGTTTGAGTGGTATGCCAAAGCCTGTGATGGAAGTCTTTTGTGGATTAGTGTGGTGATGACGACGATTATTATGAATAAGGGTCAAATTCAGCACTGCTCTGTGCGAGATATTACGGTACGAAAAGCGTTAGAAGAAGAAAACAAAAAACAGAAAAAACTCTTGATGCATCAGGTTGAACATGACATTTTAACAGGACTTCCTAACCGTAATTTACTTCAAGACAGACTGACCCAAGCGATGAAAAAAGCAAGTCGTGATGGCAGAGTTTTGGGAGTTATGTTTGTCGATATTGATAAATTTAAAAATATTAATGACTCTTTAGGCCATGATGCAGGTGATATTCTTTTAAAAGTGATTGCTAAACGGATGCAAAATAGTATTCGAGAAACCGATACGGTCGCGCGTTTAAGTGGCGATGAATTTATTGTGCTTTTAGATGGATGCAAGGATGTGAATGATATTTTCACCGCCATTAAAAAATTAGTAGCATCCTTTCAGGAACCTTTTGTAATAGGGAATGAGAGTTTTAAAATTACAATGAGTATTGGGGTGAGCATTTATCCTAATGATGGTGAATTGGCAAGTAAGCTCCTTAAAAATGCAGATATTGCAATGTATAAAGCAAAAGCTCAAGGGCGCAATCGCTACATCTTTTTTGATCAAGCGATGAACCAAGAGACAAATGAACATCTAGAAATCGAAAAGAGTTTACATAAGGCATTAGAAAATAAAGAGTTTGTGGTTTATTATCAACCCCAAGTAAACTTGAAATCGGGAAAAATTGTAGGATTTGAAGCTTTGCTTCGTTGGAGCCATCCTACAAAAGGCTTGACCTCCCCTGCTTATTTTATTCATATTGCTGAAGAGAGTGAATTGATTATTGAGATTGGCAATTGGGTGATTCGTGAAGTGATGCATCAGTTTAAAATTTGGCACGATAAAGGACTTTATCCAGGGAAAGTGGCAATTAATATCGCGGGTAAACAGTTAGAATCCAACCATTTGATTTCATTTATGCTTCAAAGTCTTAAAGAGAGTGGTTGTAAGGCTGAGTGGATTGAGTTAGAAATTGTGGAGCGGTTTATTATGAAAGACACCTCCAAATCCATAGCCCTTTTAAAGCGCTTTCGTGAGCTAGGTCTTGACATTTCTATTGATGATTTTGGTACAGGACACTCCTCTTTGGCGTATCTTAAACAGTTGCCTATTACGAAGTTAAAAATTGATCAAAGTTTTGTTCAAAATTTAGAAAACAGTAGTGAAGATCGAGCCATTGCTCGAACGATTATTGAGTTAGGTCGAGGTTTGGGGTTGGTTGTTTTAGCCGAAGGGGTTGAGAGCAAAGCACAAAAAGAATTTATTTACAGTAGCGGTTGTGAACTGATACAAGGGTATGTGTTTAGTAAACCTGTGGATGCTAATAGTGTTGAAGAGATGTTGAGAAATCAATCTCACATGCTATAATCATATAAAGAAATCATTACATAGGGTTTTTATGCAACGAAGGGATTTTTTAGGTGTTTTGGGTGTCGGGCTTTTGAGCAGTATGGCACGGGCTGATACACTCACATCGGGTGATATTTGGGTCAAAGAGGAACATAAACTTCTATTTGCTTCTGTGCTTAAAAAACTCAATTTGGTTGAGAGCATTGTAGGGCATGCCAATTTTAATCTCATCTCTTTGGATGAAACCCTTAAAATTGCAAAAGGGTATTCAAAGGTTGAGCCATTTACCGCAGCAGAACTTGCGTATATTGAAGAGGTTTTTTATACAGACCCACGTATTTATGGCTTTAATGGTAAAAAAACAATTGAACAGATTAGTGCTACCATTAATAAAAAAGATGTGATTAAAATTAGTGGCACAGGGCATTATGTTTTTGGCGATTATGCACCCCTCTTAGAGCGCCTTGTAAAAGATGTTGGAGAGTCTCTTATTTTAACCTCAGGTGTTCGAGGTATGGTGAAACAACTCTGTTTGCATCTTGAAAAAATTGAGAGTGAGAAGGGCAACATTACGGTAGCTTCACGTTCCCTCGTTCCTCCTGCATATTCTTACCACTCCATAGGTGATTTTGATGTCGGTAAAAAAGGATGGGGTCATCAAAATTTTACGGCAAATTTTGCACGTACAGAGGAATTTTGGCAGTTGCAAAAACTCTCCTATGTCTCCATGCGTTATACCATCGGCAATGGTGATGGGGTACGTTTTGAGCCGTGGCATATAAAGATTGTTTCATGATTTTAAGTATTGAAAGTAGCTGTGATGATAGCTCCATTGCCATCACACGCATTGAGGATAAAAAACTACTCTTTCATAAAAAAATTTCCCAAGATGAAGAGCACGCAAAATACGGTGGGGTTGTTCCAGAACTGGCTGCGCGTCTTCATGCCGTGACTTTGCCAAAAATTTTAGAAGAGACAAAGCCTTATTTTGAGACACTTAAAGCGATTGCCGTGACGAATGAGCCAGGCCTTTCGGTGAGCCTTGTTGAAGGCGTGAGCATGGCAAAAGCACTGAGTATTGCGCTAAATCTCCCTTTACTAGGGATTAATCATCTTAAAGGGCACATCTGTTCTTTATTTATTGAAGATGAAATACGTTTTCCCATGGACATTCTTTTGGTTTCTGGCGGACACACACAGCTTTTACATGTAAAGAGTTTGGAGCAGATTGAGTTGATTGCCACAACGATGGATGATAGCTTTGGTGAGAGTTTTGATAAAGTGGGAAAAATGTTAGGACTTGCTTATCCTGCTGGAGCAATGATTGAAACATATGCTCAAAAAGGGGATGCGAAGCGCTTTGATTTTACCATTCCTTTGCAAGGAACCTCTTCCTCCATGCTTGCGTTTAGCTATTCAGGTCTTAAAAATCAAGTGAGGCTCTGCATTGAAGCTCAAGGAAATTTGGATGAGCAAACGCTATGCGATATTTGTGCTTCGTTTCAGCGTGTCGCCGTAGCTCATGTGATGCAAAAAATAAAAAAAGCCTATAAAGAGCGAGGGGTTGAGCACTTTGGTGTGGTTGGTGGAGCGAGTGCGAATGGTTATTTAAGGGGTGAACTTGAAGCGTTTTGCAAAACAAAAAAAGCGACTTTACACATGGCTAAAATGGAATTTTGTTCTGATAATGCGGCTATGATAGGTAGGTGTGCGGTGGAAGCTTACACGCAAGGGATATTTGTTGATATGGCGGATTTAAAGGTGCGTAGTTCCTCTAAAGATATGTTTTACATGTAAGCATTAGAGGATAATAATTTCCTCTTCGAGTTTTACGCCAAAGCGTTTTAAAACCTCTGCTTTGACTTCCGTGATGAGCGCAAACGCTTCTTCAAATGTTCCCCCTCCTGTATTGACCAAAAAGTTGGCGTGCACAGGGCTAAACATCATCGCACCAACCCGCTTGCCTTTAAAGCCAGCCTCTTCAATAAGTTTACCCGCATAGTGTCCCACAGGGTTTTTAAAACAGCTTCCAGCACTCGCTTCTTTGGGTTGGTTATCCCGCATTTTTTTAAACATAGCAAGGAGATTTTCATCAAATCCCTCTTTACATGTAAAGGTAGCTTCATACACAACCCCTTCAATGTCCGCAAAGCGGTAGCCATAGTTTATCTTTGATTTTTCTATCCAGCCATTTTCGGTGCGAATGGCGATAAGATGGTTAAATACTTCCCACTCTTTAAGCCCCGCATTCATAGCAACCATACCGCCTAGCGTTCCTGGGAGTTTTTGCATTAATTCAAAACCTGCGAGATTGTGTTTTTTGGCAAAGGAGAGCATTTTTCCACTCGGTGTGGCACCACCTACATGTAAAACATCGCCCTCTTGAATGATAAAGTCAAAAGCTTTGCCAAGCATAGCAAGCGGTGGGGGAGTTGGGCTTACAAGAAGGTTATTTGCGCCACCGATGATGATGTGATTTTTTGGAAGGGATTGGGGTTTTTCAAGGAGTAAAACATCCACACTCGGACCAATTTTTATGCTGGAATAGCTTGAAAAATGAATAGTTTTTGTCATTTAAAATACAAAACTTGGAATCATGTCAAAAAGACGGGTGGTAAACTCTATCATCATGTTCATCATCCATGGCATAGTGAATATGGCAACCACAATGGTAATTAAAATCTTCGGAACAAAACTGAGTGTGGATTCGTTGATTTGGGTAACGGCTTGAAAAATACTAATAGCAAGACCTGCTATCATACCTGCAAGAAGCATTGGCAAGGAGAGATAGAGCGCAATTTTAAAAGTTTCAACACCTAATCCGATCAGTTTTGCTTCCATTAGCTCATCCTAAGGGTTTCATACTCGTGAGGAATAAGATAATCTTGTGCTTGAATGCATTGCTCATAAAAACCATGTTTATAGCCAAGTTCAAAGAGGGTATTAATGGCTTCATATTGCACATCGCTCATCTCGATAGAGTGTGCGTTGGCATAGAGTCCCAAATAGGTTTTAAGGGTCGTATCATCCACTCTAACAAGGTTCCGCTCAATGAGCATTTTAGAGAGAAGGTGTTGATGGGTATGGGCAACATCGACTGCTTTAATGAGGCTTTTTTCACAGGTAATGGCTTGTAATAATGGCATAGAACGGCGCAGCGCCATACCGCCAAGTGGGAGAGGAAGCTCTTTACCTTGCGTTAAGCTTTTCCAAATATCCCAAATCTCACGTTCCACAACCAGCATCTCACTAAAATTGAGGATACTTTCATGAATTAATACTCCTGCATCGACTTCGCCACTCAAAACGGCATTTTCAATCTCTAAAAAGTTTTTATAGACAATGCGTGCTTCAGGATAAGCGATTTTAAACAAAAGGGCGTTGGTCGTGTGCGTACCACTGAGCGCTACTTTAAAATTGCGTTTGAGTTTGCTCTCTTTTTTCTTGACCAGTTTGGGACCATACCCTTCACCAAAACTCACCGCCGTGCGCAAAAGAGCATAATCGTTTCGAATTTTAGGGTACAACGCAAAGCTAATTGCACTGATATCATAGGTGGTTTTCAAGGCTTCAACGTTGAGGGTTTCAATGTCTAAGGCGATATTTTCAAAGCAGACATCGCCTGTGTCCACCCAGCCAAATTTGATGGCATAATACATAAAAATATCATCGGCATCAGGGGAGTGTGCTACGCTAATTGTTCTCACAAAAATCCTTACATGTAAATCTTTTGGCATTGTAACATATTGCAGATTGAAATATTTTGAGCCTCTTTTTTGATTTTTGACTACAATCGCTTCAAAGGGCTTTTTCAAGCTCGAGATGATAAAATAATATTACTACGAAATGAGGGGTCACATGCAAATCGATGAAAATAAGAAAAAGGCACTCGAACTTGCGATAAAACAGATTGATAAAGCGTTTGGTAAGGGTGCGCTTATAAGGCTTGGCGATAAAGTGGTTGAACCCATTGCTGCGATTAGTACAGGTTCTATTGGTTTAGATTTGGCTCTTGGCATTGGTGGAATTCCACAAGGGCGTATCATTGAAGTTTATGGCCCTGAGAGTTCGGGTAAAACGACATTGTCGCTTCAAATTATTGCAGAAGCGCAAGCAAAGGGAAGTGTGTGTGCGTTTGTGGACGCTGAACACGCCTTGGATGTTAAATATGCGGGAAATTTAGGGGTTGATATTGAAAACCTATTGGTTTCTCAACCTGATTTTGGTGAACAGGCTTTAGATATCGTTGAAACGCTTGCACGCAGTGGCGCTGTGGATGTGATTGTTATTGACTCCGTGGCTGCTCTTACACCGAAGAGTGAAATTGAAGGCGATATGGGCGATACCCATGTAGGACTTCAAGCGAGGCTTATGAGTCAAGCGCTTCGTAAGCTGACCGCTGTTGTACACAAAATGAATACCACGGTGATTTTTATTAACCAAATTCGTATGAAAATTGGAACGATGGGCTATGGTTCACCTGAAACTACCACAGGTGGAAATGCGTTGAAATTTTATGCTTCAGTGCGTATTGATGTGCGTAAAATTGCGACACTCAAGCAAGGTGAAGAGCAAATTGGTAACAGAGTCAAAGCCAAAGTCATTAAAAACAAAGTCGCTCCTCCGTTTCGTCAAGCAGAGTTTGATATTATGTTCGGCGAAGGCATTTCCAAAGAGGGTGAAATTGTTGATTATGGCGTAAAGCTCGATATCATCGATAAAAGCGGTGCGTGGTTTAGCTATAATGAGACTAAATTGGGGCAAGGACGTGAAAATGTCAAAGCCTTTTTGAAAGAAAATAAAGCACTTGCTTTAGAAATTGAAGAAAAAATCAAACAAGCCATCAGTGGCAATGCCATGGTGATGGCATGTGGCGTTGATGATATAAAGGAAGATGAATGATCTATATCGAAGATATAAGCGCAGATGAGGTACTCGATAGTCGTGGAAACCCAACCGTTCGAGCACGTGTAACATTGAGTGATGGTACGGTTGCAAGTGCCATTGTTCCTAGTGGTGCCAGTACAGGTAAGCGAGAAGCTTTGGAGCTTAGAGATGCGGACAGTCGCTATATGGGCAAAGGCGTGCTAAAAGCATGTGAAAATGTCAATACGGAGATTTCCGATGAGCTCATCGGTTTAAGTCCATTTAATCAAGCATTCATTGACGAAACAATGAAAAAACTTGATGGCACTGAAAATTATGGTCGCTTAGGTGCCAATGCGGTTTTGGGTGTTTCTATGGCAGTGGCTCGTGCGGCAGCTCAGAGTTTAGGTGTGCCTTTGTATCGCTATTTAGGTGGCGCAAATGCGATGACACTTCCCACCCCGATGTTTAACATCATTAACGGTGGAAGCCATGCGAATAACAGCGTTGATTTTCAAGAGTACATGATTATGCCTCTAAACTTTGAGACTTTTTCTGAAGCCTTGCGTGCGGCAACAGAAGTGTATCACCACTTGAAAAAAATTATTGCTTCTATGGGTGAGAGTACCGCTTTGGGTGATGAGGGTGGTTTTGCTCCTAATCTTAAAGACAATGAAGAACCGATTAAAGTTATTATGGAAGCGATTGCAAAAGCAGGTTATACCGCAGGTAAAGATATAGCGATTGCCCTTGATGTCGCAAGCAGTGAATTGGTGTGCGAGGGTGGCTATAAACTTGACTCTGAAGGTAGAACACTAAGCAGTGCAGAACTTGTAGCATATTATGAAAACCTCTGTGCAAAATACCCAATTGTTTCGATTGAAGATGGTTTGAGTGAAGATGACTGGGATGGCTGGAAACTATTAACTGAAAAATTGGGCTCAAAAGTACAACTCGTCGGTGATGATTTATTTGTAACCAATAAGAAAATTTTGAGTGAGGGTATTGTTAAAGGTGTTGGTAATGCAATTTTGATTAAACCAAATCAAATTGGAACCGTTACAGAGACGATGCAAACCGTTCGTCTTGCTCAACGCAATAATTATAAATGTGTGATGAGCCATAGAAGCGGTGAGAGTGAAGATGCGTTTATCGCTGATTTTGCTGTAGCACTCAATACCGGTGAAATCAAAACAGGCGCAACCGCACGTGGTGAGCGAACTGCAAAATATAACCGTTTATTAGATATTGAAAATGAAGTCGTCTATGGCGAGTATGTGGGAACAAAACTTTTTGCTAAATGAGCGATGTTTTAGACGAATTTGACCAAGAAAAAAAAGAGGGTACAGAAAGTTCTGCCCTCTTTTATTTGAAACTTATCTCACTTATTATAGCTGTTGTAGGTTTTGGTTTGTATCTAGGAGATGTTCTTTTTGGAAAAAGTTCTTTAGATGTTCTCTTGAATCTTCAAGCCGACAAAGATACCTTAACACAAAAAATTCAAAGCCTTAAAGAAGAGAATGCCGTTTTGCAAAAAGAGTATTTTGAGTTGCGGCAACTAGATCCCGATCGATAAACTAAGGAGTATCCATGAGGAAGATTTTTTGGCTTTTTCTGTCACTTATCATCAGTATGGAGGCAAGAGAAAATCCTTTTGAAACAACAAATGCTCCAGAAGTTGTTGGAAAGACAACCCAAATTGAAGAGAAAAGAAGTGATTTTAAGAGTACATCGATTACATTTCCAAGCAGTGCACGTATTTTAAAAAGTGTTACGCTAACGTTTCAAAATCTTGATGGCTCCATTGAGGAAGAACACCAAAATATTGACCAAAACATTGATTGGCATCATCCTCTTTTATTATCGCCACAAGGTGTTGAAAAATCTACGCCTCCTCCTGCACCTGTTCCACCTCTTACAAAAAAAAATATTGAAGTAAAAGAGCTAAAGAGTGTACCCAGTATGCCATCTGTTAAAACAAAGAGTGAAGAGCGCGTAAAACTTGTTGAGAATATTTTTTTATTGGCAGAAGGGAATGAAATTAAAATTTTTACTAAAGATTTGAAGATTCGTGATTTTCTAGTAGCCGATCCTTATAAAATAGTTCTTGATTTTAAAAGAACACGTTCGTTTGCAACAAAAACGGTTGATTTAAAAAAGAATCCTTTTGTTTTAGCAACATTGGGAGAGCATAAAGATTTCTATAGGATTGCTATTTTATTAGATGGACACTATCGTTATGATTTGCAAACTTTTGAGGGTGGATACAGTATAAAACTGAAGTAAGATGTTTTTACATGTAAGGAGAATCCCTTACATGTAAAAAATATTAAAGCTCGAATTTTGGTGTTCGCTCGACAGGTCCAATGTAGTGTTGACGAGGACGTGCGATTTTCATATCGGGTTGTTCTTTGAGTTCAATCCACTGCGCAACCCAACCAGGGGTTCTTCCAATCACAAAAATAACAGCAAACATCTCTTTTGGAATTTTAAGCGCTTGTAAAATAAGCCCTGAGTAAAAGTCAATGTTAGGGTAGAGCTTACGTTTAATGAAATACTCATCATTTAAAGCAATTTCCTCAATACGGTGTGCAACAGCCATAAGTTCAGTATCAATTGAGAGTTCATTGACCAATTTCTTTTGAAGGTTTTTCAAAATAGTTGCGCGTGGATCAAAGTTTTTATACACCCTGTGCCCAAATCCCATCAGTCTGAAAGGATCATTTGGGTCTTTGGCTTTGGCAATGTATTTATCAACATTATCAACCGTACCAATTAATTCTAATTGACGAATGACGGATTCGTTCGCTCCACCATGCGCTCGTCCCCAAAGCGCACCAATACCCGCACTAATCGCTGCATAAGGGTGAGCATGGGTTGAAGCCACAACACGCACGGAGGTCGTAGACGCATTTTGTTCATGATCGGCATGGAGCGTAAAAATGGTATCGAGTGCTTGAACTTCAATAGGTTTTAAATCAATATGGTGGTGCGGATAGCCTCGTAACATATACAAAAAGTTTTCTGTAAAGCCTTTATCCAAATCAGGATAAATAATAGGTAATCCCTGAGAATAACGATAGGAAAACGCTGCAATCGTGGGAATTTTGGCGACAATGCGATGCGCCATCTCTTTGGCTTCTTCGGGTGAATCCATATCCAAATGGTCAAAATAAAAGGTCGAAAGCGCAGAAACCGCCGCTGATAAAATAGCCATAGGATGTGCGTTATCAGGGAATGCATCAAAGAGTTTACGCATGCTTTCGTGAATAAAAGAGCGTTTTTTGAGTTCCGCTAAAAAGTTTTTATACTGCTCTTTGGTTGGTAATTCTTTGTGCAAGAGTAAATAGGCCGTATCTAAAAATGATTTCTTCGTTGCAAGATAGGCGATATCATAACCTCGATACATCAATTTGCCAATATTGCCATCAATGTAGGTGATTTGAGAGCGACAACTTGCCGTTGAGGTAAAACCACGATCTAAAGTAAACATGCCTGTATTGGCATAAAATGAAGATATATCAACGACATCAGAACCAAGAGTTGCCTTGAGAATAGGAAACTCAAATTCCTCTCCTGTGCGATTATCAATAAGGGTAACAGTATCTTTACTCATACACATCCTTTACTAAAACGGTTAAACTCATAATGGCATTTATTATAGCAAATTTCTTTTCGTTCAAATGAAGAATAATTAGACTACGTGATGACAGATGCTTGCGACACTGTATCCTAATTTCTCAATCATTTCTCTATCACGGTTAGGCGCTTCCCCTTTGGTCGTCAAATAATCTCCGACAATAATCGAATCCGCCCCTGCTGCAAAAATATCACACGTTGGACTAAAGGTTTGCTCACGTCCTCCTGCTATCATTAAAACACTCTCTTTAGGAAGTTTGGCTTTAAATGTTCTAATAATTTCAAGTGCTTCTGCTTCGCTTAAAGGGTTTGCTTTGAGTGGCAAGGCAGGATTTGAGATATAAAAATTAAGAGGAACGGTTTCAGGGGAAAGTTCGCAAATACTTTGGAGTAAAGAGGCTCTATCCGCTTCACTCTCTCCTAGACCGACAATGCCTCCTGTAAATAAAAAGAGTCCTGCTTCTTTTACATTCAAACAGGTTTGGTAACGCCCTTCCCATGTATGCGTGGTACAGATATGAGGGTAAAACTCTTTGGAACTCTCTAAATTATGGTTATACGCATTGACTCCCGCTTCTTTGAGGGCTTTGAGTTGCTCAACACTCGCCGTTCCATTACACGCGATTAAAAGAAGATGTGGAAGTTCGCTTTTTACCGCACGAGCCGCTTCACAAACAAAGGAGAGTTTTTTATCATCCAGTCCAAGACCAGAGGTGACCAAACAAAAACCAAGCGCACCGTTTTGTGAAGCGCATTTGGCTTCGTGAACAATCTGCTCAATGGCTTTGTATTTGTAGCGTTCAATATCAGCGTTATGGTGCGCACTTTGGGTACAAAATCCGCAATCCTCCGCACAACTTCCACTGGAAATATTGCAAATAGAACATAAAAAAATAGGTTTTTTCATTAGGTATTTTTCCTTACATGTAAAGATAGGTGAGATGGTTTTGGAAGAGAAGAAGAGAACTTACGCCTCTTCTTTGTGTTTGCATTTAATGCATTCATATATCTCTTTTTTACGCAGTTCTCGTTTTGCCATAATGTAACCGCATTCTGGGCATTTTTTATCGGTGGGTTCGTAATTGGAGATAAATTTACATTTGGGGTAATTCCCACATCCGAAGAATTTTCCCCTACGTGAGCTTCGCTCAATAATCTCTCCCCCACATTCAGGGCAAGGCACACTCAGTGTTATTTTTTCTTTAGGAGCGCTTTCACTGACTTTTTTAAGGTTTTGGGTGTATTTACATGTAGGATAAGTACTGCACGCTATAAACTCCCCAAAACGCCCTTTTCTTCGCACAAGCTCTTTCCCACACTCAGGGCACATTTCGCCTGTGAAAACGATGACTTTTTGGCTTTGAATCTCTGTTTTTCCTTTGGCAACTTGCGCTTCAAAAGGCTCATAGAAATTCCATAAAATCGCCTGCCAATCTTCTTTGTCCTCAGCAATTAAATCCAGACGCTCTTCCATAGTTGAGGTAAAAGAGGAGTCTACAATTTGCGGAAAGTGTTGTTCTAAAAGCTCCGTGACTTGAAACGCCACTTCGGTAGGGACAATCTGTTTCTTTTCAATATTAATGTAATCCCTAGCACTTAAAACCGAAATCGTCGGCGCATACGTGGAAGGTCTGCCAATGCCAAGGCTTTCTAGTTTTTTAATCAAACTGGCTTCTGAGTAGCGAGAAGGTGGCTCTGTAAAGTGTTGATTGGCATCGAGTTTACTTAAGTTTACCTCTTGTTTGAGCGTTAAATCAGGAAGCAATTTATCCTTATCGTTGTCGCCATAGACTTTGTAAAAACCATCAAACAAAAGTTTGCGACCACTGGCTTTACATTTACCACTGCGGCTTTCAAAAATAAGGGTTTGGCTCTCAAAACGGGCATTGTTCATTTGTGAGGCTAAAAAGCGGTTGTAAATGAGTGCGTAGAGTTTAAGCTCATCTGGGGCTAAGTACGCACTGGCAATGGCTGGGGTAAACTCTAAAATGGTCGGGCGAATCGCTTCGTGTGCCTCTTGTGCGCCTTTGCTTTTGTTGGCATAAAAACGTGCTTTTTCAGGCAAATAGCTTTTGCCGTATTGGCTTAAAATTTGCTCACGTGCCGCTTCAATCGCCTCTTTAGAAACGTTTAAAGAGTCCGTTCGCATATAGGTAATAACCCCTTGCACCCCTTGATGGGTTTTGACACCCTCATACAAGGTCTGTGCGAGCATCATCGTTTTTTTAGGTGAATACCCCAAAGCGCTTGAGGCACTTTGTTGTAATGTTGAGGTCATAAAAGCAGGACTTGGGGAGCTTTCACGCTCTTTTTTCTCCAAAAGTGCGACATGAAAGGCTTCTTTTAGGAGTTTTTCTTTAATGGCATAAGCACGCTCTTGATTGCCAATGCTCATTTTTTCAATTTTTTCACCCTCAAACTCTACCAAAGAGGCTTCAATGGTTTTATTAAAAAGTGCGTCAATACTCCAAAATTCTTCCTCTTTAAAGGCTCGTATCTCTTTTTCTCTATCAACAATGATCTTAAGACTCGAAGATTGCACACGACCTGCACTTAAACCTTTTTGAATTTTGGAGGAGAGCAGAGGCGAGAGTTTGTAGCCTACGATTCTATCGAGCAAGCGTCTGGCTTGTTGCGCGTTAATGCTACTCTCATCCAAAATACGAGGATTTTCAAGTGCATGGGTAATAGCATTTTTGGTGATTTCGTGAAAAACAATACGTGGCAAGCTTTTTGGGTCTTTACCAATAGCTGTGGCAATGTGAAAACCAATCGCTTCACCCTCACGGTCCTCATCGGTTGCGATATAGACGTGATCGGCCTCTTTGGCAAGCTCTTTAATCTCTTTGACCACACTCGCATGATCTTTAGGTACACGGTACTCTGGAATAAAGGTTTGGTTATCTATTTTTATACCAAAACTGCTTTTGGGAAGATCGCGAATATGCCCTTTTGAGGCGACAACGGTATAGTTTTTACCTAAAAAATTCTTAATCGTTTTGGCTTTAGTGGGTGATTCCACAATAATGAGATTTTTCAATGATTTTTCCATCTTTACATGTAAACATTTTTTCGTATTCTATCTAAAAAAAAAATCTATGCCAACCGCTAAAGTTTTTTTTTGAGCTGTCGATCTTGTTTTCATCAAAGGCAAGGAAGCCCGAGAAATAAAACGATAAAAGGATTTATCATGCGTATTAACACTAACGTTGCTGCTCTTGGAGCACAGACTAACCTCACAAAGACGAACATCGCTCTTAGCAACTCTTTGTCTAAACTCTCTTCAGGTTTGAGAATCAACACAGCGGCTGATAATGCATCAGGTATGTCTATTGCTGACTCTCTTCGTTCACAAAAAAATGCTCTTGGTCAAGCGATTGCTAATGCGAACGATGGTGTATCTATCGCTCAAATTGCAGACGGTGCGATGGATGAACAGATTAAAATTCTTGATACCATCAAAACTAAAGCAACTCAAGCAGCACAAGATGGTCAAAGTTCAGCGTCTCGTAAAGCGCTTCAATCTGACATCTCTAAACTCGTTGAAGCACTTGACAACATTGCAGGCTCAACCTCATACAACGGTAAAAACCTCCTTTCAGGTAGCTTTACCAATGCAGAGTTCCAAATTGGTGCGTACAATAACCAAACTGTAAGCATGAGTATTGGTGCAACCAGTTCTGATAAAATTGGTCAAACTCGTTTTGAAACCAGTGATATGGGTGGAACACTTGCTTCTGCAACCGTAACATATACGGATGAGGCTGGTCAAACATTGACACTTGAGTCAGCTATTATTAGTACCAGTGCGGGTACAGGTATTGGTGCATTGGCTTCTGTCATCAACAAAAACTCTGGAAGTACAGGTGTAACGGCTAGTTGGAGTTTAACAGCAACAGGTACAGGTGCTGTTGCAGCGGGTAACGCAACAAACATTACTATCAACGGAACGATTGTTGCGGCAGATTTAGATGTATTAGCAAATGATAGCAACGGTGTTTTGGTTGATGCGATTAACCAATTTACAGCAACCACAGGTGTTGCAGCAAGCGTTGATGCAGAGGGTAAATTAAACCTTACATCAACCGATGGTAGAGCTATCCAAGTTTCAGGTCTTGGAACAGTAGGTAATATCGCAAATGATGACTATACTGGTCGTTTAACGTTAACCAAAGCGGGTGCGGCAGATATTCAGATGACAATTGCGGGTGCAACAGACCTTGATACTTCAGGTGCAAGTGAAGCGAGCTTAAGTCTTCGTGATATGATGAGTGCGATTAGCGCAACCGATGCAGAAGCAATGGGTGCGTTTGCGAATGATAACGTTGTCGGAGCTAATCAAGAATTAACTGCAGGTGTTACCACGTATGCGGGTGCTCAAGCGATGATTAAGATTGCTCAAACAGCACAAGAGAAACTCGATACCATTCGTGCGGACATTGGTTCTGTTCAAAATCAGTTGACATCAACTATCAACAACATCTCTGTCACACAAGTAAACGTCTCTTCTGCGGAATCTCAAATCCGTGACGTAGACTTTGCTGAAGAGTCTGCAAGCTTCTCAAAATATAACATCATGGCGCAAGCTGGAAGTTATGCTTTAAGTCAAGCAAACTCTACACAACAAAACGTTCTTAAACTACTTCAGTAGTTTAAATAAAGTAGCGTAAGCTACGAGAATGTTTCTGTGAAAACGTATTGAAATTGTTACAATAGTAACAATCTTCTTCTCTCTAAGGGTAGGTGGGGTGACTCATCTACCCTTTTTTTATGGGTATAGTTCTTGCTTTTAAAGGGCTACGTAACATAAAAGGTGGATCATGTCTTTGTATGAAAAAAATCTCTCAGTATTGTTGCTAAAAAATCCTTCTCTAGCCCACGAGTTAAGTAACTTACCTTCAGACATTCCGTATGAGATTTTTATGGAAAATGAAACGCTTGAAACGCTCAATCTCATTCATACAAGCACCTTTGCACCTCTGTATGCAACCAAACCACAAGCAGTTTTAGAAGCGCAAAAAGAGCAGTTTAAACTCTTTCAAGAGTACCCCTACCTTTATTTCTTTGGAATGGGCAATGGGGCATTGTTGAAACACCTTTTAGCAAACAAAAAACACCAACGCATTGTGGTCATTGAGCCTGAGCCATATATCATCCACATTCTGTTTCATTTGATTGATTTTTCAGAGGAGTTAAACAGTGTTCGCTTGGTACTTCTTGGAAAAGATGAGCTTAATTTCCCTACCATCTTAGCACTCTTTAGCACCTTTGAGACTCAGCGTTATGCAAAGCTCTATGATTTACATGTAAACGGTGCGTTTTATGAGACACATGAAGAGCTCATTCTTCAATGCAACCGTCTTTTTATGGAGTGTTTGCACCAAAGTGTGCAATCGGCGGGCAATGATATGCATGACGCACTTGTGGGTGTGGAGCACCATTTTATGAACCTTCCTTTGATGCTCAGCACTCCTCCTTTGCTTCAGTTTTTTAAACAAGCCAAAACGACCGAAGTCGCCGTCTTAGTCTCCACAGGACCTTCTTTGGCAAAGCAATTACCGCTTTTGAAACAGATGGCACCCTACATCACCATTTTTGCCGTGGATGCCAGTTTTCCTGTATTAACACGCTATGGTATTAAGCCCGATGTGGTGGTTTCGATGGAGCGTATTCCTTTAACGGGGCGCTTTTTCAAAGAGACACCCAAAGAGGCGTTTGAAGGCGTTGTTTTTTCACTCAGTTCTTTGCAACATCCCGAAGTCGTGGGAAGCATAAAAGCTGGGGTGATGCAGATGAATATGCGCCCTTTTGGTTACATGATGGAGACAGGTGCGCCTGCGTGGGGTTATGTGGGCATTGGCATGAGTGCGGCAAATAAGGCGTATGAGCTCATTTACCACAGTGGGTTTAAAACCTGCGTGCTTATCGGACAAGATTTGGCGTACAGCGATGAGGGCAAAAGTCACTCAGTGGGGCATGTTTTTGGCGAAGATGAGGTGAAACATAAAGCAGGCGATGGCTATGTCGAGCGTTACGGTGGGGGTGGTGTTATAAAGACCACAGCGGTGTGGAATTGGTTTCGAGCTTTTTTTGAAAAAGATATCGCTGAAACCAAAGGGCGTATGCAAACCATCAATGCCACGGAGGGTGGTGCTCGCATTTTTGGAGCGATGGAACGTCCGTTTGCTGAGGTGATGGGGGCGGTGGATACACGTAAAAGCAAAAAGCCCATTGAATTAACGCCTCTGAATGCGATGGAACTTAAACGTGTGCAAGAGGATGTGGCACACAACGTGGAAGCCATAGGCTCTTTTTTAGCAAAGCAGAGGACAACAACAGAAGCCCTGTTTTTAAAAACCGCAGCGCTGTGTGAAGCCTTAGATGCAAAAGAAAACGTGGGAATGAAGCGCTTAGAAGCGCTTGAAGCAGAGATTTTGGCGTTTCGTCAGCAGATAAAAGAAGAGCGTTTTGAGCAGTTGATTTGGCATGTGGGGCAGTCGATGCTTTTAGTACAAGAAATGGAGCTCGCCTGCATTGAAGTGCGTTTTACATGTAATGATAAGGAACGCTATGAAAAGCTTACGTTGTGGATACAAGCCCATAAAGGGTGGCTCTTTGCGCTTGCGGGGTGCATTGATGCGATTCAGGTGGCGATGAAGCGTAAGGGGAGCCACTATAGTCTTACATCTGAGGTAAAGGCATGAATGTGATGATAGATGATGTGTATGTTGCAAAACTCGCTGAAGTGCTCTCGCATCCCTTGGATTTTGAGACATTTGAAGGTGTTTTACGCTCCAATATGCCTGAGCTTTATAAGCGTTCAAGCGTGAGCGGAACATTGCAATGCTCCCATGAACATGTGATAAATCTTTTGCAAGCCTTACGTGTTCGGTTGTATGGGTATCTTAAAGAGGGTCACCTTTTAGAGAATAATTATATTAATCTGTGGTTTTTATTTTCGCAAACGCCCTTGGTGCAGGATGCAACATTAAGCTCCTTTATAGCCTTACTTGAGCAGAGCTATGCGACGTATGATGTCACTCAAAAAGAGCGTTTTATCTTTGCGCATCTTTTGTTTGTTTTAAAAATGGCAAATGGTGAGGGTGTGAAGTGTCTGTCGTGGTTTATGGGGGAGCACCTGTGGTTTGATGGGAAAAGTTATCATCTCATGGATGCCAATGCCAAAGCACTCAGAAGTTTTTGTGAATCGTTTGAAATCCCTGTAGAATGGGTGATTCAAGGCTTAGCAGACTCGTTGGAGGTAGAGCGTTTTTTAAAGGCAAGCTATGCGACTCGTATGGGGATTGGTACATGGATACTCGGCTTTTTTTGGCAAATTAAGGGGTTTGAAAATCATCCTTGTTGGAGAGATATTTTATACCCCGTTTTGAAGCAGCTCTTTCTTACATGTAAAGAACGTGGGATGATTGAAGAGATGATGAGTTTGCACTTTTTAATGAGTCATCTTGTCACCAATCGTATTCAAACGCAAGAAGAGATGAAAGCATTTAACATTGAAATCGAAGAAGAGGCAAGTGCTTTTTATGCCAAATGGGCGGAAGAACAGAAGCTTTCTTTGCCTAAAACATCTTTACATGTAAAGAAGAAAATCGCACTGGTGAAAGATAGAATTGTGGAGAATTCTCCTTTTAAGGTCGAGTTTTCGCTTTTGAGTGCATTGGCGGAGGATAAAGATTTTAAGGAAAAATACGAATTAGTTGTTTATTCGATGGCAACCATTGAAAAAAGTTTAGACGATGAAAAATGCATTGAAAGTATCCGAAATTTGGGCTTTGATGTAAGATGTGTTGCGTTTGAGAGTCTCAACCTCGCAAATAATTTTCAAAGCCATTTAACACGGGCTTTAGCGATACGTAATGATATGCAGATGCGTGGAATAGATATTATGATAGTTGCGACCAATAACATGCCTATAAGTAACTTTCTCTTTTCGACGCGAAGTATAGCAAAACAAATTTTTTGGAGTCATGGTAATTTTGAGTATGATGTGTTAGGAATTGATCAAAGAGTAAGTCACTTTGTCAGAGAATCTAGTTTTGAATATTCAAAATTCGATATTCAAATTTTAGAAAAATTTCATATGCCTGACGATGAGAATCATAAAGCGCTTGCTTTACAAATTCGTAAGCGTTGGAGTGCAGATACGATTATCTTAGGTAGTATTGGGCGTCTTATCAAGATAGATAATGAGGACTACCTTTGTGCAATTGCCACCCTCATGAAAAACAATGAAAATACTATCTATTTAGCATGTGGATTAGGCCATACGCAAAGCATTCTTGAAAAATTAAACTATTTTGGAATTTCTGCAGAACGTTTTTATTTTGAAGGACATATTAATCCTCATATCTACGGCTATGTTATAGATCTTTATCTCAATACATTTCCTGAACCCAGTGGCGAAAGTCTCAATGAATTCCTCAAAAAAAAGCATATATCCACAGTCGTAAATTATGATTCTAATCTTCCATCGGTTATAGAGCCAACATCCTTATACCATAAATCTTTATCTATAGAACGGTATATCCTAGATGCCAATGATGCCATCTCCAGTCTACTTTTTTATCGAAATTATGCCCCAAAAAAAAGAGAAAAGCATCAATCTTATTTCGTGAGCATTGGGAGTATTGACGTATTGTCTAATGCACATTGGTTAAAGCTTATTGATGCATTACAGAAAAAATTTCCATCTGTTAAGATTGATTTATGGAGCAATCACTCCGTAGCATCTGAGCATCTTGCCATTAAATCATTATGCCAAGAAACAATTCATACTTTTATTGATGGTTTTATCGATCATTGTTATTGGCAAGGCGGCAGTTTTATGCATCACCTTGCCAAAATTCAACGAGTATCTGTGGATCAATTATCGTTTGCTTCTCTTGTCAATAATAAAGCACTTCATGATAAAACAGCCTTGTATGAGAATCTTAGGTTGAATATGTTAGATCTAGGAGAATATAAGCAAAATGGCTCGTTTGTATCACATACGTCTTTGAAACATCATACGTCCAAAGAACCTAAAAAGCTAAATTTAGGTTATATTGGTCATGAAGATAGACTTGAAGCATTAACGATTGTGAGATTACAACGTTTCTTAAAAACGATCAATGAACTCGAAATCAGTTTAATTCTCAATGAAGATGCCACTCTCCATTTTATGAAGTATTTTGTTGAATTTTATCCACGTATTCACATTTTTAAAGGACTTAACCAAGAGAATTTTCTGAATGCACGATGTGATCTTTTATTTAACCCTTTGAAGTATCATAATGATTATTTGTTACAAGAATGTTTACGTTATCATGATAGTTTAATTCTTCATTTTTCCTTTTTTGAGGGGTGTGTTGAGGGTACGATAGAAGAGTATTTAAACGCTATGATGGGCACTCCTTTGAATAAAGAAAAATTCTTGGCAGTCTATAAAAGAAACATTAATAGTGATGGATATTTTAAAACCATGCTATTCTCTTTATCCAAAGATTATGGTGTTGCAGACAGTACATGCTCCGCGCTTATGTCTGTGGCGCTACAAAATGATTTATTTTTGTATTTAGAGGTACATGTAAAATTATTAACGGTCGATATAGCTTATCGTAGAGCTCTTTATGAAATTGAAAAACGTTGGCACTATGTTCATTCTACACTGTTAGAAAGTACGGGTGAGTGTATAAAAAGTTTTATAGAAATATTTAAAAGGTAGGGCATGAGTGAATTAAAAGCAATATATACTTGGGCAAAAGATATTTATGGATTCTCTGCAGAAAATACATTAGCCAGTTATCCAATGACGCAAGAACGGTCTATAACAAAACGAGGTGTCTTATGGCTAGGTCAAACGTGTAACTTGAAATGCTATTTTTGTTATTTTTTAGACAAAATTGATAATAAAGAGCACCCAGAACATGCATTTATGTCTTTGGAAAAAGCCAAACAAATATGCCATACGTTAGCAACAGTGTATGGGAATAATGCTATTGATATTCAAGGGGGTGAGCCAACGATATATCCACATATTTTTGAGCTTATTCGTTATTGTAATGAAATTGGTTTGGCACCAACATTAATCACCAATGGCCGTGTTTTGGCAAAAGAAGCTATGTGTGAAAAGTTCAAAGAAGCAGGTGTGCATGACTTTTTATTTAGTTTGCATGCATTAGGTGAAGACTATGACAAAATTGTAGGTGTTAGCAAAGGTAGCGAGTATCAAATGCAAGCTTTAAAAAATCTACAAAAATATGAAATCCCTTTTCGATTTAACTTGACAATGACCGCACAAGCTGTCGGCTATATGAAAGAGATATCACATATTGCGATTGAAACAGGAGCGAGAGCTGTTAATTTTATTACCTTTAACCCTTTTGCTGATCAAGCTTCAAATGAAAAAACAAGAACGGTTGATAATGTTCCAAAGTATGCAGAGGTAGGACAACTTCTTGGAGAAAATATTGCGCTACTTGAATCGCATGGTATTGAAGTCAATGTGCGCTATTTTCCTATTTGTATGCTGGATGAACCTTATAGAAAAAATGCGTATAATTTTCAACAACTTCCTTATGATCATCGAGAATGGGATTATAACTCATGGAGTTGGACGACACGGTTTAATCAAAAATCAAATAGTGATACCTTAGATGAGCCTATTACGATGTTACTGTATAATTTACCGTATAACGGAAATATTGACTTTGAAAACACCCCAAGACATGGAACTCCTGAACATGATTTAAAAGGCGTGAATCTACAACGCCATTTTTTAAAGCTTTTTAGTAGTGGTATTTCACACGCCGTATTGTACAAGCAAAATGGCAAGCTTAGAGCTGAAAAGCACTGTGGTTATTTTAAAGGCCCAGAGTGTCAGCACTGTGCAATCGCTGATATCTGCGATGGATTCCATGGTGATTATGCGCGTATTATTGGTACACATGAATCAAGACCTATAGCATTGGATACACCTGTGACGGATCCAACTTTTTATATAAAACGTCAATTAAAATTAACAGATGAAGATATTCAAAAGCATTAGAGGAAGGGAACTTTGATGAATATTGAGACAATAAAAGATTTTTTTAACCAATTTAATGTAAGTGTATTTCATCGATTGGATGCACTCGTAGATTTTCAAAAAAATGCATCATTAAAAGATGTTATTCTGTGTGAACATGCTTATGCATGTACGTACTCAATTGATTTCGAAGCTATGTTTGAACATCTACATGGATTAGGCTATACCCACTATATGAGTCTTTATTCGGATGGTACACACACTTATGCCAAAATAGATGATGGTTTGAAACAATCAATCATGCCAACAAATGTTTATTTCCTTGCTGAAGAGTGTTTTACGTTATATCGACCAACATTTGAATCATTTGTACATAACCTAGCACTGTCTAATATTTATCGTCATACAGATGAACGTTTTGGAACACATTGTATCAAGCTGCCTTTAGTAAGTGTAGTGGTAACAAACTATAACTATGAAGCATATTTAGGAGAATGTTTAGAATCTATTTTGAGTCAAGATTATCCTTTTATAGAAAGATTTATTGTGGATGATTGTTCAAAGGATGGTTCTTTGGAAATTCTAGAAACGTATACTGATCGCTTTACAATTTTAAAGCATTCCCACAATCAAGGTCAACTTAAAGGCTTCTTTACCGGCTTGGAAGCGAGTGAAGGAAGTTTTGTTGTTTATGTTGATGCCGATGATCTGTTGGATACACATGCGATTTCTGCATCACTAAGTGTGCATCTTCTGGCTTCTCCTCCAGTCGCGTTCACATGTTTACGTAATCGTCAAATAGGTGAAAAATCAGAAGTTCTTAATAATTATCACTTAGATTTTGCTGTATATGAGCAGTCAACTTTGTATGTTAGTCCTCGCATTATCTATAGACCTTTTTGGCGCTGGTCAACGACTTCTGCTATGATGTTTCGAAAAAGTGTGCTTGATTTGATTTCGATCAAAGAGACAGATGCTTTTAGAATTTGTGCGGATTATTATATGGTTCATTTTGCAAATCTTATTGGTGGAAGTATGCTTATCAATATTGATGCTGTTGGATATCGACGCCATGGGAAAAATAATTTTTCTAAAAACTTAATTATAGGTGGGCATGTTCCCACGGGCCATTTCTTGATAGACAATCATCCTGAACATCGATCTTTGTGGGAGCATTTATTACAACATATGTGGAGTAATAAAATTTTATTTGAACGGTATTTTAATTCTTATGAAGGTTTTATACGGCGTTTAGCCTATATCGCACCGTATGAGATTGCAATGGAAATCATTGATATGGATCAAAGCACACACGTGTTATATCAACGATGCAGTGATGAAAATAAGGTTAGGCTTGAACACTTTAGAATAGAAGAGGCTGCTCGCAAAAAAGAGATAGCTGAAAAAATGTTGGAAAAGCGACATCAAGTTTATTCGCAGTATGAACTTAATACATTTTTCCAACTGTAACAATGAGGACTGTATGACAAGTATTTACTTTATAGAGAAAAAATATCTTGAATTTTTGAAATTAAAATACCGTCAACACATTTACGGAAAAAAAGTTTATGTTTATGGTTTAGGGTATATGTGTAATATTTATGTTGCTCCTATTTTAGGAGAAGCTATTTCTGGATTTATTGATGATAGTCAAACAAAGGGTTTTTTCTATGGAACACCTATTTGTACATTAGAAGAAGCTTTACATGACGCGGATGTCATTTTTTTAGGGAGTAATAAAAATAGCGAAATCCTTATTTCTAATATAAGACACATTTCTGCTTCTGTACAGATTATGCATCTTGAAAATGAAGAAATTGCATTTTTAGATCGTATTGAAGAGTGTTTTAGTAGAAAAATTTCTATTGATTTGATGCCAGGATTACAAGATATAGAAGATTTAGAAGCTATTTTTCATTTAGCCAAAAATGTTTTGAACAAGAATCCACATGCGTATATGTGTGAACTGGGTAGTTGGAAAGGTGGCAGTGCTTTGGTGATTGCATCAGCAATTAAAATGTATGGTAGCAAAGAGGCTAAATTAGTGTGCATTGATACATGGCAAGCCCCTGATGATACAAGCGAAACCAATGCTCTTTTGTCTCAAGAAGCCAAGAGTAAGGATATCCAATCAATTTTTAAAGCAAATATAACGCATATGATGTTCGATGAAATTGTTGAATGTTTACGTGGGACTTCCTGGGATGCTATGAACCATTTTGATGATCAGACCTTTGATTTAATTTTTATTGATGCCGACCATCGCTACTCATTTATCCGAGAAGATTTAAAAAACATGGCTCCAAAAGTTAAAGAGAATGGTCTTTTTATGGGTCACGATTGTTTGGGGTATCTGGATGATTTTCCTTTAGATATTATTAATGAATATTTAGAAAAAGATTGTATTCTTTTTGAAAATAAACCTCTACATACAGGCGTTGTGAAGGCCTGTGATGAGTTTTTTAAAAGTTGTCATCAGATTTTCCCATGCTCTCGTGTATGGTACTTTACAGAAAATAGTCAACGACTAGCATCTTTGTCTCACGTAACAGAAAGTATTCCTATCACTGTTTCTAAAATCTCTTGTCCTATTTGTTCATCGCAGGCTTATTTGCATTATGTGAATAGATCGCGGTATAGACTGCATCGATGTATGAAATGCGCACATATTTTTGTATCCAATGTACCCCAAAAAGAGTTGTTGGTATCATTGTATCAAGATAATACAACATATCTTAGTCAAAATTATCACACGCATTATGAGCATCTTGTCCCTCATTCCTCTTTATCAAGTGATAGATTTATTAAAGATCGTATGTATGAGTTGTCACTTCATATTCCTGATCTTGACGTCACAACTCAATCCAAAAAGATTTTAGAAATTGGGTGTTTAGATGGGCGTATTTTGGCGTATTTAAAAACCTGTGGGCATGATGTGTATGGTGTGGACCTGAATAAAAGTGTTGCATATCAAAGTTCCCAATATTATGGTTTTCCGATTCAAACAAACCCACTTGAAATGTGCACTTTTGAAGAAAATTCTTTTGATGTTATTTACAGTTTTCATACAGTAGAACATCTAGATGATATGCACTCTTATTATGAAAAAGGGTTTAAACTTTTAAAAGAAAATGGAATTTTTTTAACGCATATTCCTTATGATGAAATAGACTACGGTAATAAAGACCATTTACATATTTTCTCAGAGAAATCCATTCGTTTACTTCATAAAAAGTGGTTCGATACGGTAAAAATTTCAAAGAGCACCATCTTAACAAATTGCAATCTTATATCGCCTGTTTTGACGATATCTTCTGTAAAAAAGTCTATGGTATAAATGAAATTTTCAATTATCATTAATAATTATAATTACGCAGAGTATTTACCTAAAGCGATTGAATCTATTTTGAACCAAACGTATCAAAATTTTGAACTTATTATTGTTGATGATGCTTCTAGTGATGATTCATCAACAATAATTGAACTATATGCGCAAACCAATTCTCATATTATTCCGGTTTTATTGAAAATAAACAGTGGTCAAGCACATGCATTAAATGAAGGCGTTGCGAAAGCAAATGGCGATATTATCTGTTTTTTGGATAGTGATGATTGGTTTTATCCTCAAAAATTGGAAACATTAAAAAAATACTTTGAAACAACAAATGCTTCGTATATTCATCATAAACATACAACCATTCATCATGATGAGGAAGTATCGGGTACTCTGAAATATTTTCCTTATGAGGGACACAGCTCTTTTTTAATCTATTATTTATCTCATTATGTTGGCAATATTTGCTCAACATTATCTCTCACACGAGAAGTCGCAAATACGATATTCCCCTTGCCTTTTTGTGAACAGTGGCGTATTCAAGCAGATGATTTGATTGTTTTACAAGCAACAATGTTTTCTAAGGCCCTTTTTATTCCCGAGCCGTTGACCTATTATCGTATTCATACACGTAATGGATATTTTGGGAAACGTATCTCTTCTAGTTCGAAGTATCAGTTACTTCAAAAACGTAACAGGGTGAAAGCTTTTACATGTAATCGATTAGAGTTGCCTCAGCTTTTTTTCCAGAACGCGTACAATTTATTGGCAGAGTGGAATACATATGCCTATGTTGATTGGAAATTAGCAAAATTATATTTACGTGTTTTATGGTGTGAAATGCCCATACCCTTATGTTCAAGAATTATGTCAAGTTATCATATTTTAAAGAGTTTATATAAAGGATTACTATGAAACGTATTTTAGTCACCGGTGGTTCAGGATTTTTAGGAAGCCATTTGTGTGAAAAATTACTTGAAAAAGGGAATGATATTTTGTGTGTTGATAATTTTTTTACAGGGTCAAAACAGAATATTGCTCATCTTTTAGCGCATCCTTATTTTGAATTATTGCGTCATGATATTACGTTCCCTTTGTATGTTGAAGTTGATGAAATTTATAACCTTGCTTGTCCAGCTTCTCCCGTTCACTACCAATTTGACCCTATGCAAACCACCAAAACAAGCGTGGTTGGGGCGATTAATATGTTGGGGCTTGCCAAGCGCACGAAAGCGAAAATTTTACAAGCCAGTACGAGTGAAGTGTATGGTGACCCTGAAGTGCATCCTCAGGTGGAAGAGTACAAAGGTGCGGTCAATCCCATAGGACCTAGGGCGTGTTATGATGAAGGAAAACGGTGTGCAGAGACTTTGTTCTTTGACTACCAACGTCAACACAATGTCGATATACGAGTCGTACGTATTTTTAACACCTATGGCCCAAAAATGCACCCCAATGATGGGCGAGTGGTGAGCAATTTTATCGTTCAAGCCTTGCAAAATAAGCCCATTACGATTTACGGCGATGGCTCTCAAACACGCAGTTTTTGCTATGTGGATGATTTGGTTGAGGGCATGATAGCGATGATGGAAAACGAACAGGGCCTTTGTGGACCCATTAATTTAGGCAACCCCTCAGAGTTTACCATTTTAGAACTGGCGCAAAAAGTGTTACAATACACCCATTCAAAAAGCGAGCTGATTTTCAAACCTTTACCTCAAGATGACCCGATGCAACGAAAGCCCGACATTACCAAAGCCAAGCGAGATTTGGATTGGGAGCCTAGCATTGCCCTTGAAGAGGGTTTGAAGCAGACGATAGCGTATTTTAGAACATTATTACAGGAGCCTTGATGCCTCATCGGTACAAAATAGAAGATATCTCTTATACCATCAGCGAGTATTGCCCAGGGCCGTGTCGTTACTGCTCCATGTGGCGATTGCCCAAAAAAACAGAAGAAGAGCTAAGCCGCACAGAGATGGATTCCATCTTTTCTTCCAAATATTTGGATTTGAAAAAGGTGCATATTACAGGCGGTGAGCCTCATTTAAGCGATAAATATTTTGATGCGATTGACTCCATTGCGACCTATCATCCAGATACCGTTATCGACTCACCCATTACGGGTTGGTTCCCAGAGCGTCACGAAGAGATTGCTCGTTATGCACTTAACAAGATGAATTTGATTCGTTTAGACATCTCTTTGGATGGCGATGAGCAGACGCATTCGAAGATTCGTTTGCATAAAGATGGTTTTGCTAAGTCCATCGAGACGATTGAGCGTCTTAAAAAAATCAAAGGCGTTGCTCTACGTTTTCAATTTACGATTTACAAAGAAAATCTCCATCTCATCGAGTGGATTTATGAATTTGCTAAAAAAATGGGCGTGGGGCTTTACATCGGTTATGGGCGATACAATCCTGACCGTTACCGCAATAAAACCGATAATCTCACCAAAAAAGTGCTAAGCCAAGATGATTTTATCTTTAGTGAAGAAGAGTTAGCATTGATTGATAGACAGTTACGGGCGATTGGGTATGACAAAGGGCGTTATGCGAGCAAATATTTGCTTCAAAAAGCGGTTTTTGAGGGGCAATCTATTGATTTTAACTGCTACATGGGCAGTCGCAATATGGACATCGACCCGTACGGCAATTTATACCCGTGTTTGTTGTGGTTACCTTACCTTAAATTTGGGAACATCAAAGAAGCAGGCAGTTTCGATAAAGCCTTAGAGCAAGGGGTTCACATCTTAGATGCGATTGAGAAAAAAGCGTGTCATAATGACTGTCTTTACACCTGTGCTAACAAATGCGAACTCATCGAGCCAAACGTTAAAGCGGTGGGAATGATACCGTACAGCGGGGGAAAATACGGTTTTGCGTTTAGCGAAAATGACGTGATTCCTTTGCGTCCGTGGTGGTACGATGAGTACAAAGCAAAGGGACTTGTGTAATGATATGGTTTGACCTTGTGACCCCAAAATCGGTACTTTTTTTTATTCCGATTATCAAACATCTTGAAAGCAAAGGGTGTAAAACACTCATTACGGCACGTGAAGGTGTGGGGTACAGCGAGGTTGTGGAGCTTTTAAAATTAAATCATATGCCTTTTACAAACCGTGGGGAGTTTGGCGGGGCGTGCTTGAGGGATAAGTTGCACGCTTCCATTGAGCGTCAAAAGGCATTGATGGAGTTTGTAAGCCTTTATAACATTCGAAAACTCGTCTGTCTTTGCTCTGTCGATGCCAATCGTGTGGCGTTTGGGCTGGGCATTCCTGTGGTGAATTTTTACGATATTCCCTTGTCTGATCATAAAGAGAACTTTAAAAAAGCACTGCCTCAGGCACGCTTAACCTTGCCACTTTCTAATCGTGTGATTAAACCTTTTGTTGTGCCTGATGATATTTTTCGCCGTTTTTCACTGGACGATGAACAGATTTTCTCTTACGGGTTTATTGACCCTGTCATTTGGCTTAAGGATTTTAAACCAGAGCGTAAAAGCCTTGAAGCGATTTTAGAGCCGTATCATCTGGATTTAAAAAAGCCGTTGATTGTGATCCGTGAAGAGGAGTACAAGGCAAGTTATGTCGATAAACACTACCCCATTTTATACGATGCCATGCAAGAGATTGCAGAACAAACAGGGGCAAATATTGTCATCATTCCTCGTTATGAGAGTGCATATCTCAAAGCGCAATTTCCTTTTGTGAGTGTGTTGGAAGAAAAGGTGGTCATACAGCATCTTTTAGCCTATGCGGACTTGTTTATCGGAGGGGGTGGAACGCTCAATACTGAGGCGTGCTACTTTGGAACACCGACCATCTCCACACGCAGCTTTATCAGCCACTATGACAAATACCAAATCGACCAAGGGTTGATGGAGTGGGTCAATACCAAAGAAGAACTGCTAGAAGCGGTAAACCGTATGATGGGCAAGCGTTATGATGACAAAGCCAAAGAGGTCTTTGGTTCTATGGTTGTAGATGTCGAAGCCATCGCAAAGGCGATTTTAGACTAACATCTCCCACGCAAGACGCTCTCCTTTGTGCAGATGCTTAGAGGCATGTTTGCCTAAAACCTCTCCTAGATGCTTAGGGTGCAAGCCATAGCCTGGGCGAATGGAGCGGATAGTTTCCTCAGTGAATACTTCACCTTTTTGCATCTCTTTAACCACATAAAGACTTCGTGAAAACTCTCGTCCTTTGATGGTGTGAGGCTCATGATGGTAATGCACTTCCCCTCGTAATTTTTCCGCTTCACGTACTGCTTTGCTCATCTGAGAAAAGGCTTCCACATCCAGCGAAAAATCAGCATCGGCTCCCCCAATGCTTTTATCTAAAATAAAATGCTTCTCAATGACTTTGGCTCCAAGGGCAACCGCCATCACAGGGGCAGTGATACCAAGTGTGTGGTCTGAAAAGCCCGCAATCACCCCAAAGCGTTGTTGTAATTCAGGAATCATCAAAAGATTGGCACTCTCTAGGGGTGCTGGGTAAGCGGAGGTGCATTGAAGCAGAATAATGTCGTGATTTCCTTCCTCTTTGCAGATACGCACCACATCTTCGATTTCTTCCAGTGTGGCAATGCCCGTGGAGATAATAATGGGGCGTTTTTTGGAAGCAACATAGCGCACCAAAGCGTAATCTGTTACTTCAAAACTGGCGATTTTGTAGGCAGGCGGGTTAAATGGTTCTAAAAAGTCCACCGCACTTTTATCAAAGGGAGTCGAAAAGCAGAGCAATCCCTCTTCTTTGGCACACGCAAACAGTGCCTCGTGCCACTCCCATGGCGTATAAGCTTCTTGATAAAGTGCGTAGTAGGTTTTTGTATCCCACAGTGTTCCGCCTTTGAGCACAAAATCCTCTTTATCGCAGTCGATGGTTAGTGTGTCGGCGGTATAGGTTTGAAGCTTGATGGCGTCCGCTCCTGCTTTTTTAGCGGCTTTGATGGTTTGCAGGGCAATCTCTAAGCGGTGTCCGTGGTTTGCCGAGAGTTCGGCGATGATAAAGGTGTGTGGTTGTTCCAAATCAAAATGAGCGATTTTCATCAGGCTTTCTCTATTTTTAAGATGTAGCGATGACCGTCGATGTCAAAAAAAGCAGGGTAAGCTTCATTATCGACGATGCGCAAAAGGTTAAATTGTTCGTAAAGGCTTTTGTGAATGTCTAGTTGGCTGTCTTGGTGTGAACGCTTGGGGTAAAACGTACTTTGCCCAGCTTGTGGTGTGGGGGTGCGGTAGTGTTCATAGTGGTTGCAAAACGCCACACACATCTGTATGATCCATTGGGCTTGTTTATGGCGTAGTTCTTCATTGAGCTCGTAGCCTGAGAGGGTGAGTGTGGTTTGCATGTAAATATCCCCATCATCGACACCCGATGAGGCTTCAAACATGCTAAAAGGAATCTCGTTTTTACCCTCTAGAATTTGCCAAAACATGGGCGCCCACCCTTTGCCTTGGGGTAGGGCAGAGGCATGAATAACGATGTTATGGCGGTGTTTTTGAAGGTAGTGTGTCTCGATGAGACGGTGGTAACTGAGGATAAACACCCACTCAAAGCGCTCATCAATGGCTTCATGTTCAAAAAAAAGTGTCGCATTAGGAAGGGTAAGGGAGAGTTCTTTGGCATAAGGAACGAACCATTGTTGGGGTGACGTTAAAACGGCTATCTTCATTTTTTCGCTCCTTTCATCAATGCGTGAACGACAATTTTTAAACTTTGAGGCTCAAAACTCTCCATCACCGTATACTCATGCCTCTCTAGGTAGTGATACATATCGTCTTGGTTTTGGGCAACTTTAATGGCGATAAAAGGAACTTCAAGGAACATCACCTCATGAACGATAACGCTAGGTGTTGTGATGACAAAATGGCTTTGGTGCAGCACTTTTGCGACCTCATGGGAGTTGATGTGTAGCGTGATGTTGAGGTGGCTTGCTGCATAGGATTGAAGTTCGTCCAAATGGGTATTGGACGTGGTGGTTAAGACGCTTACATGTAAAGATTTTGGCAATGCTTTTAAAATGGGAAGCGTGACATTGGCACTATCGCTCCCGCCCATGGCAATGCAGACATCGTAGATTTTCTCACGTTGGAGAGCCTTTTCTTTGATAAACTCTTCACGTATCAAAGGCTTTCCGCAACGAAGTTCACACTCCTTTGGAACAAGCGCTTCGTAACGTGAAACATCAGCGCTGAGGTTGGGGTTAAGGAGAATATCGCAGTGGTGTTTTTCGTAGGTATCATCAAGGCTGAGGATTTTTACCCCCGTTGCCTCTTTAACCGTTTGCTCGTAAACGGCATCAATCCCATAATGGTCAATCACCAAAAAAGTTACATGTAAAGATTTTATGAGTGCGATAAGCTCACTCGCATTGTTGGATTGTAAGATTTTGACTTCGTAAGGAATGCGATCTATCATATTGCCTTCTAAGTTTTGGCATGCAAAAATCACTTTGCCTTCAAGACTTTTGGCAAATACAAGATCTCGCATAATGTGCCCAAGACCGAGGGTGCTTGAGCTATCCGCTCTAAAGAGTATGCTCATGAAGCACCTTGTACATCAGTTCCGCTCTAGCCCAATCTTCAGGCGTGTCGATGTCTTGCACCAAATGGCGGGGTAAGATGATGGGAATACTCTCACTTCCAAAGAGAACATCGTGCGAGGTTTTATGAAGATTGTGCCAGTAAAACTGCCCTGCATCCTGATATGCCTCTTCCAAATCTTGTGAGCGTTTTGAAAAATTTTCCTTCCAAAACATTTCACAGCGCTCATTTTGCGTGATTTTAAAGGTACGCCAAATGGGAAAGGGCATAGAAGTCGCCGAAAACGAAAAGATGGCGTCATTGTGTGAAAGTTTTTCAAACCCTTTGATGAGGTAAGAAGGCTCCAACAAAGGAGCTGTGGCATACAAGGTACACGCAAAGTCATAGTGCTCCCCTTGATGGGCAAGTTCTTCAAGAGCATGTGCCACAACCGCTCCTGTACCTGTAAAATCATCGCTAAGATGAGCAGGTCTTAAAAAGGGAACGTCTGCTCCGTAATGTTTGGCAACCGTTGCGATTGCTTCATCATCGGTGCTGACGATAATTTTCTCAAAAAGCCCACTTTTTTGAGCAGTTTCAATGCTATAAGCGATGATGGGTTTACCGCAAAATGCTTTAATATTTTTGCGAGGAATGCGCTTGCTCCCTCCTCGTGCTGGGATAATCGCCACATTCATCGGTGGCACCCTTTGATAGATTCGCAGACTTCCAAAAGGGTTTGAATGACATACTGCGCCTCTTCCATGCTCATGCCTTGATGGCAAGGAATAGAGAGTTCGGCTCGGTAAAAATCCTCGGTATTGGGCAGGTACAGCTCCCCAAAACGCTCTTTGTAGTAGCTAAACTGATAAATGGGTTTGTAATGCACTTGCACGCCCACCCCTTTTACATGTAACGCTTGAAAAATCTCCTCTTTAGAGCACCAGAGGTTTTTAGCCAGTAAAATGGGATAGAGATGGTGGCTACTTTTTTTGCTTTTATCAATGCCAATGGGTGTAAAGTAGGGCGTTTGCGCAAAAGCGACATCGTAGGCATGGGCGATGGCATTTCGCTTTGCTATAAAGCTATCTAAGCGTTTAAGCTGGCTCAGTCCCAACGCACATGCCACGTCACTTAAGCGGTAGTTCTCCCCCAAAAGCACCATGTCAGAGTTCCATAAGGTTTTTTTCACGATGCCATGGCTTCGGTGCAGTTTGGCTTTTTCGTAAAACTCGGTGTTATTGGTGGCAATGGCTCCACCTTCAAAGGTGGTAATGGGCTTAATGGCGTGAAAGCTAAAAATGCTCATATCTGCCTTTTGTCCCACTTTTTGCTCGTTGATTTCACTGCCTAGGGCATGGCTTGCATCTTCAATTAAAAAAAGATGGTGCGCATCGCACAGTGCCCTTAGGGCATCTATTTCCACAGGATTGCCCCCAAAGTCCACAGGCACAATGGCTTTGGTGTTGGGGGTTATGAGCGCCTCAACTTTTTGCTCGTTGATGTTACCATCAAATTTAATGTCACAAAAAACGGGAGTGGCATGACATTGAAGAGCGGTGTTGGAAGTGGCGGCAAAGGTGAGGGGGGTGGTGATGATTTCATCTCCCTTTTCTAGCCCAATGATTTGATACGCCACGTGCAAGGCGGAGGTGGCTGAATTCATCACGCAAACATGTTTAACACCTAGGTAAGAAGCCAATGCCTCTTCAAACGCGTCTACCTTCTCTCCGCCTGTAAGAAAATCACCGTTGAGTGCCTCAACCACTGCTTCTATATCGCAGGGTTCTATGCTTTGTCTGCTATAGGGTATCATGCTTCTATCATCTCCAAAAGTCCTTTGGCATCGAGCCACTCTGTGTTCGTTTCTGAACTGTACTCAAAGCCGTAAGGAACGCTCACGCCTCTCTCTTTTAAACCATTACATGTAAAGTCTGCTTTTTGTACAAACTGAATGCTAGGCTGAATGACAAAATGGTCGTGAAATTCTAAGGTAAGGTGACTGTCATCTTTGGGCACCATCACCTCGTGCATCTTCTCCCCTGGTCGAATCCCTATCATCTTAACCCCTAAATGTGGCGCTAAGGCATGGGCTAAATCAACCATTTTCATGGAAGGAATTTTAGGAATAAAGATCTCTCCGCCTTGCATTCGCTCAAAGTTTTTCAAGACAAAATTGACCCCTTGCTCTAAGGTAATCCAAAAGCGACTCATGCGTTCATCGGTGATAGGAAGCTCTTTAACCCCTTCTGCGATGAGCCTTTTAAACAAAGGAACCACAGAGCCTCTGCTTCCTACGACATTGCCATAGCGAACCACCGAGAATTGGGTACGTTTCGAGCCTCGTATGTTATTGGCGGCGACAAAGAGTTTATCGCTGGCAAGTTTGGTCGCCCCATAGAGGTTAATGGGATTGGCGGCTTTATCGGTGGAGAGGGCGATGACTTTTTGCACGCCGCACTCCAAGCAAGCATCGATGACATTCCCAGCACCGTTAATATTGGTCTTAATGCACTCCATCGGATTATATTCTGCAATAGGAACGTGTTTGAGCGCTGCGGCATGAATGACAAAATCCACCCCATCCATCGCACGTTTTAAACGCTCTACGTCTCGCACATCACCAATAAAAAAACGCATACACGGATGTTTGTACTGTTGTGCCATTTCGTATTGCTTTAGCTCATCTCGTGAGAAAATAATAATTTTATTGGGTTGGTACTTTTTTAAAAGAATTTCGGTGTATTTTTTACCAAAACTGCCTGTCCCACCTGTAATGAGGATATTTTTTCCATTGAACACCATGATGCCTTTGTCGAGGGTTTTGTGTTTTAAAGCAATTCTAATTCCCTGCTTTATTTGACAACACTATGATAGGAGTAGTATAATAAAGACATCTTTAAGTAAGGGGCATGTCATGAAAATTTCAAGCAGTTCCAATACCCAAATTCTCAATCTTATTTCACAAAATAAAGAGAATACCTCGAACACCTTAGAAAAAATTGGTGCGATGAAAGAGCTTCAAGGCGTTGATAGTGCCAACCTTGTTATTTCCGATGCCCTCTCTTCTCAAATCTCTTCACTCACGCAAAGTGTACAAAATGCGAATGAAACGGTGAGCATGTACCAAATAGCCGATAGTTCACTTCAAGCCTTACAAGCCAATAGCGATAGACTTAATGAACTCTCCGTTCGTTACAACAGCGCTTCGCTCAATGATGACCAAAAAGCGATGATTCAAGAGGAATTTAGTGCGATTCAAGGAGCGATGCAAGATATAACAGAGCAGACTACGTATAATGGTCAGAATATGCTTTCCAGTGCCTATGGGATGGAGGTTTCAGGACTCGCTGAACTCTCCGTAGATGACCAAGAGGGGATTGCTGATTTTAGGGAAAACTTGAGTAGTTTAAGCCAAAACGCAAGCAGTAGTATCAATGGCGCTATGAGCGAGATTACCAATTCGCTGACAGCCATTACCAATTTAAGCAGTGCAAATGCACAAATTGCTGAAAAACCGATGGAAGAGAAAATTGCCCAACTCAATAGTGATGAGATCAAACTCACCAGCTCAACCCTTGCTCAAGTGCATCAAAACAGTTTGATGCAACAAAGCATTATGGCACTTTTAAATTAAACGTGCCTCTTCTTCTTTTGATTTTTTGAATGCCTCGTATTGACAATCAACGCTTTTACCAAAATGCTATTAAGCGCTACGGGTGTACCGCTCGTGGGCTGAATTGGAACTCTAAGGGTTCACAGCAGATTCGTTTTGAAGTGATTTATGAACTTTTAATGCCTCATGTCCATCAGAGTAGTCTTATTGATGCGGGGTGTGGTTTTGGTGATTTTTACCTTTTTTTAGAACAAAGAGGTGCGCGTCCTTTGAAGTACATTGGGTATGATGTTTTGCCAGAGGCGCTTTTTGTGGCGCAAAAACGTACCAAACAGCACTGTATTAAGTGTGATATTTTAAACGATAGATTGGCATTGGCAGATTTTTACGTTGCCAGCGGGTCGATGAATATTTTAAGCCGTGAAGAGACGTTTACCTTTATTCGCCGTTGTTTTGAAGCGTCCAATAAGGGATTTATTTTTAATCTCTTAAAAGGGCAATCCCAAGAGGGGCATTTTAACTACTTTTTACCCGAAGAGATTGAAGCGTATGTGAGTGATTTTGCGTATGAGGTGCAGATGTATGAGGGGTATATGGAAGGCGATTTTACGGTGTTTTTGAAGAAGGAAGGGGTATGATTAAAGTTTTTATAGGCGTTGTGGTGTTGTATGTTGGGGCGATGGGGTATCTTTATTTTACCCAAGAGAAACAGATTTTTGCAGCGCACCTTATTGAAGAAAAACCCGCCCCACAAGGCGAAAACTTAGAGCCACTGGTGTTACATATCAATGAAAAAGTTGCTTTGGAAGGGATTTTACGCAAAGATGAAGAGAGTAATGCAGGCTTGCTCCTTTACTTTGGTGGCAATGCCGATGATGCGACCCGTTTTGTTTTACATGTAAAAGCCTTGCAAGGCTATGATGTGATAGCCTTTAATTACCAAGGCTATGGCAAAAGTAGTGGAGAGCCTAGTGAGGAGGCATTTTTTAGCGATGCGCTCAAAATTTACGACACCTACGCACGGGGTCGAAAAGTGGTCATTATGGGGCGAAGTTTGGGCAGTGGTGTGGCAAGTTTTTTGGCATCCAAAAGGGTGGCGGATGGTTTGGTGCTTTTAACGCCGTATGATTCGATTGTTTCGATGGCACAGAAAAAATACCCCATTTTTCCCATTGAATTTTTACTCAAACACACCTTTGAGAGTGTGCGGTATGTGCCGTTTGTAAATGCTCCTATTGCAGTCATGGAAGTGCAAAACGATACAACGATTCCACGTTACCATCTTGAAAAATTACTCGAAGCGATGCCTCAAACACCTTTCCATGTAAGCTTTTCAAATACGACGCACGGCGATGTGCTTACCCATCCCTCTTTTTGTGAAGAGCTTCAAAAAATATTAGGAAATTTCAATGAATAAAGTCTATATTAAACATTCCGTCGTTCCCAAACTAAGACGTTTTACTCCATGGGTTTATGCCAATGAAATTGACTCACCTTTGGAAGAATTTACAAGCGGTGAAGTGGTCGCTTTGTTTTCCAAAAAAGATGGCTTTTTAGGCACGGCGTATGTCAATCCAAAATGTGCGATTTTTGCACGCATTCTTAGTTTTGGCAAAGAAGAGATTGGCAAAAAGTTTTTTCATAACCGCATTAAACATGCCATTAAAAAACGTGAAGCGCTTTTAACTGTGAGTAATGCGGTGCGTCTCATTCACTCGGAAGCCGATTTTTTACCTGGACTCATTGTCGATAAATACGGTGAAAATCTTGCCATCCAAATCAACACCGCAGGGATGGAAAACTTTCGAGAACTCATTATAAGTACGCTCAAACAGTTTTTAAATCCGCAATGGATGGTTGAAAAATCAGACCTATACTCTCGTGAAATCGAAGGGTTAGAGGATAAAAACGGCACACTGTTTGGTGAGCCTTGTGCGCAGTTTGAGTTGGTTGAAAATGGACTGAGTTTTTTAGTCGACATTGAAGATGCGCAAAAAACAGGTTTTTACCTTGACCAGCGTAAAAATAGACAGATATGCGCAAACTACATTAAAGAGGGCGATACGGTGTTAGATTTGTGTTGTAACGCAGGTGGTTTTGGCATTTATGCTCTAAAAGCGGGGGCTAAAGAGTGCGTGTTTGTCGATGTTTCCGAATCTGCCATTGCACAAACCAAGACCAATGTGGAGCGCAATGAACTCACCTGCGAATCTTTACATGTAAAGGATGTTTTTACCTTTTTAAAAGAGCAAAAATACAAAAATAGTTTTAATATGGTCATCATCGACCCACCATCCTTCGCTAAAAACAAAGAGCAAGCGGTGGGGCAAAACGAGGCTTTAAACATCTTTTGATGGAGAGCACCAAAGCGGTGAAAAACGCTGGACTGATTGGCTTTTTTTCCTGTTCGCACCATGTGGGACGCAAAGAACTTTTAGATATTGTTATGGAAGTCTCGCACGATTTGAAAGTGCAGTTTACACTCTTAGAGCAGATGCAACAAGACGCAGACCATCCGTGTCTCATTAACGCCAGCGCTTCGTTTTATCTCAATGGGTTGCTGCTCAGGGTTGAGAAGTAATTGACAAGATTTTGTGATTGCTCTATAATACGATAGTATTATTAAACAGGAGGTCGCATTATGAGACAGACTACAAGCATTAAATTAGACCCTACCGTTAAACAAGAGGCGCAAGAGATTTTTGCAACCCTTGGTTTAACGCTAGGTGAAGCGGTTAATCTTTTTTTACATCAAGTACGCCTGAGAAAAGGCATCCCTTTTGACATCGAAATTCCAAACGCAAAAACACAAAAGGTCTTACAAGAGATTCGAGAAGGCAAAAATGTGGATGATTTTTCACTGGATGAGTTAAAACGTGCCAACGCTTAAACGGCATAAAGCATTTTTAAAAGATTATGCCCATGTCAAATTGACAGACACACAGTTTGAAAAACTTATCTCTTTTCTAGCACTTCTCAAAGAAGGAAAAGAGCTTCCAGCTGAGTCAAAAGACCATGCGTTAAAAGGGAACTGGAAAGATTTTAGAGAGTGTCATTTGGGTGGCGATGTTTTGCTGGTGTATCAAAAAATCAATGATGAAATTGTGTTGGCGAGACTTTCAACGCATAGCTTTAGTGAAAGTGAATTAAACGAATTAATGGAATAAGATGAAGAGGAGATGCCTTAAAAGCATCTCCAGATTTTACGCTATTTCAAACACCCCTTGATCAATAAAACTTAAAAACTCCGCTTTAAATTTGGCTCTATTTTCTTTATCCTGAATCCATACAAGGTGGATAGAACGCTCCGCCTCGATGATGGGAAACCATGTAGTTTTAAGCTCAGAATCTAGCATACACCTATCGTAAATGGACTCTAAAAAGTTCCAAACGATGAACGCATACACATTGTACTCTGTTGCTTGCTCCACATCACGCTCGATGCCTTGACGCACCAGATGAGGCTTCGCCAGTGCTTCTTTTAAAATCTCAAAGTACATTTTATCAATCTCGCCGTAGTGAACAATTTGCATGGTTTTACGGTACGTTCGCATGGAGTAAATGAGCGCAAAGATAGCCATCATGGTCGCTAAAATGCTCATAATGGAGCTAATCGCTGTCCAGAGTGTTTCGTATTGGTCGTTGAAAAAAATTTCCATAACTCTCCTTTAAATGAGGTCTAATATGGGCGGTACGTCTTTTAACATTTGTTCGATACGTACATCATCTTTAGCACAGCCATAGACATCGTGGTATAAGGCTTCAAGCCATCGTTTTAGGGTCTGCTTTGAAAGCGTTTTGAGTGGGTAATGGAGCAGTAAAAGCTCCATAGGTGGAGGTGTTTCATTGCTTTGAAGCGGCAAGATGTAATCAAAAGGCTCAATTTTTAACGCACCCATTTTGCGGTAAAATCGCTCTCTTTTTTCACGAATTTCCTGCTCAGAAGAGGGGTGTTCTGGAGAGTCGATTTCAATCAACACAGGACGAATCCCCTCTGTTTCAAAAAGCAGATTTAGGCTTGTTTGGAGTAAAAAAGAGCCTACCCCTTTGGCTTGAATATGTGGTGTAATGGCAATGTATTCGAGCAGAAAAAAGTCATCTTTTTTGGGATGATACATAATGCAAAATCCGACTATTTTTTCGTCATCATAGGCTAAAAAAATGGTGTAAAAAGGAGCATTGAGCATGGTTAAAAGTGTCTCTTTACTCTTTTGTTCACTCAGCGGAAATGCCCTAGCGTAGATGGCATAAAAGCCATCAAATGTTAGGGTGTTTTGAGCGGTTAAACGCTTTACATGTAAAGGCATTTTTGGGTTATTTTAAAATGCGTGGCAAGGTAATACCGGTTTGACCTTGGTATTTTCCTTTTTTATCTTTATAGGTGGTTTCACACTCGCTATCACCCTCTAAAAAGAGCACTTGCGCAATGCCTTCATTGGCATAAATTTTAGCAGGAAGTGGCGTTGTATTTGAAATTTCGATGGTAATGTGCCCCTCAAATTCTGGCTCAAAAGGGGTGACATTAACAATAATACCACAGCGTGCATAGGTACTTTTTCCTAGACAAATAGCCAGCACATTTTTAGGAATACGAAAGTACTCAACCGTACGTGCTAACGCAAAAGAGTTCGGCGGAACGATACAGATATCTCCTTCAAAATCAATGACATTTTTATCGTCAAATTCTTTAGGATCAACGACGGTCGAATTGACATTGGTGAAGATTTTAAACTCACGTCCTACGCGGATGTCATACCCGTAACTGCTTACGCCATAACTCACCACATCTTTGCCTACTTGTTCTTCGCAAAAAGGCTCTATCATACGCTCTTTTAGCGATTTTTCACGTATCCAGCTGTCTGCTTTTAAACCCATAATTTTCCTTAAGTGATCGTATATCTTTAGTGTGGTATTATAACACACTTTATGTTATGCCAAAAAATGGCAAATTATTAGGAGAATTCAATGGATAAAAATGAAATTAGAGAGTTAATGCGTTTTTTTGATAAGAGCGAGATCACAAAACTAAAAATCAAAGAGGGTGATTTTACCATTGAGTTGCAAAAGGGTTTTGAGAGTAATGTGGTTCACAGTGTTCCTGTCAACTCTGCGCCTGTTGCAACACCTGTTGCGCCAGTGGCTGTTGCGGCTGTACCTCTTAGCAGTGGAGAAGCCAGTGTTAATGCAGCACCTGCTGGTTTGAGTATTAAATCACCTATGGTGGGAACGTTCTATAAATCTCCTGCTCCTGGTGCTGCGGCATTTGCAAAAGTAGGCGATGTGATTCGTAAAGGTCAACCTATTGGAATCATTGAAGCAATGAAAATCATGAATGAAATTGAAGCAGAGTTTGACTGTAAAATCTTAGATATTTTAGTCGCAGATGGTCAACCTGTTGAGTTTGATATGCCAATCTTCATGGTGGAGAAGGTTTAATGAAGATTGAGAAAATTCTTGTTGCCAATCGTGGTGAAATAGCCCTTCGTGCAATAAGAACCATCAAAGAGATGGGGAAGCAAGCCATTGCGGTTTATTCAACGGCGGACAAAGATGCGCTTTATCTTCAACATGCTGATGCGAGTATTTGTATTGGTGGGGCAAAATCAAGCGAGAGTTATTTAAGTATTCCTTCCATTATTAGTGCCGCAGAAATTAGCGGGTGTGATGCCATTTTCCCAGGATACGGTTTTTTAAGTGAAAACCAAACCTTTGTAGAAATTTGCCAACACCATAATATTAAATTTATTGGCCCATCTGTGGATTCTATGGTTTTAATGAGTGATAAATCCAAAGCCAAAGAGGTGATGAAAAAAGCAGGTGTGCCTGTTATTTTAGGTAGTGATGGCGCATTAAAAGATGTGAATGAGGCTAAAAAACTTGCAGAGCAAATTGGGCTTCCTGTCATTGTTAAAGCCAGTGCTGGTGGTGGCGGACGTGGTATGCGTGTCGTTGAAAAAATGGAAGATTTGGAAAAATCATTTCTTGCAGCGGAGAGCGAAGCTTTAAGTGCCTTTGGTGATGGCACCCTTTACATGGAAAAATACATTAAAAACCCACGCCATATTGAAGTACAAGTGATTGGTGACTCTTTTGGTAATGTAGTGCATATTGGTGAGCGTGATTGTTCGATGCAACGTCGTCATCAAAAATTGATTGAAGAATCTCCTGCGATTGCACTGGATGATAAAACACGTGCACGTCTTCACGAAGTGGCAGTTAAAGCAACGAAGTATATTGGCTATGAAAATGCTGGTACCTTTGAGTTTCTTTTAGATGCCGATAAAAACTTCTACTTTATGGAGATGAATACACGTCTTCAAGTCGAACACTGTGTGAGTGAAATGGTGAGTGGCATTGATATCATTGAGTGGATGATTCGTGTAGCAGAGGGTGAAAAACTGTTTGAGCAAAGTGCGTTAACATTTCGTGGTCATGCCATTGAGTGTCGTATTACGGCTGAAGATCCTGTCAAATTCATTCCAAGTCCTGGAAAAATCACCAAGTATATTATTCCTGGTGGTCGCAATGTACGTATGGATTCACATGCCTATCAAGGTTATTCTGTTCCGCCACATTATGATTCCATGATTGGAAAACTTATTGTTTGGGGTGAAGATAGAACGCGTGCGATTAAGAAGATGAAACAAGCTTTGAGTGAGTTGCAAATTGAAGGAATTAAAACGGTTCGTGATTTTCACTTAGGAATGATGGACAACGAAGACTTTATTGATAATAAGTTTGATACAAACTATCTTTCACGTTATTAAATAAAGAGGTCGCTTTAAGCGACCTCTTTAACTTATGGTAAACGTACCACTTTAATATTGGCAGATGATTTGAGTTTTTCAAAATACTCTTGAATCGCTTTTTGCTCTTTTCCCTCAGACAATTTAGCCTGAATATAATTTTTAGCATCATCAAATGATACTGTTTGTGCATTGTGTTTATTCTTGACATAAAACATGACATAATTTTGATCTGATTTAACAATCGTAGAGAATGTATTGGTGGCGGTTTTGTTGAGGAGTGTTGCAAGATTTGCATCAATTTTACCTGCTTGAAAACTTCCCTCTTTTAGTTCCACATCTTTAAAGGTACTCATAGGATTTTGTCTTAATGCTATAAGACTCTCTTGATTTGCACTGGTGTAAATGGTTACATCAAAACCACTGGCTTGTGAAAATTCATGAAGATTTTCATTGTAGTATGCTTTAAGTTCACCATCACCCATTTGTTGTAATTTTGTGCTTACAATTTTTTGATAGAGTTTGTCACGTTTAAGTTTGTTTTTGAGTTCATCTTTGTATTCATAAATATCAATATTTTTAGATTTGAGCATCGCAATAAAATCAGTTTGGCTCATAGAATTGTTAGCTGCTAATTTTTCAATATATTGGTCGACCTCAAAATTTTCAATATTAATGCCTAGTTTTTTGATTTCAGACTCTTCAAGTTTTTGTTGTACGAGAATATCTAAAGCCTCTTTTTTTGAAAGGTTAAAGCGTTGTGAATACTTAAATACATCGTAAAGTGTAATAGGTTCTTTGTTGATAATAAGAGAAATTCCATCAACGGTTCCAGCGTTTGCAGGGGATAAAAGAAGGGTTGCGCCCAAAGTTACGAAAGTTAACACCTTTAATTTAATCTTCATTAATAATCCTTTGTTTTAAGAAAACTCTCTATATAATCACTACGTATTAAATATAAGAAGCTACAAATGATAACATTTTTTTGAATAAATTAAATTAAAAAGATGTTTTTTCGTAGGGCTTTTTATGAAAACTTTGTTCATTGCGTAACAAAATGATACATAATTTATACATAATTTAAAAAGGTTTGATGGTATGGTTGTGACACGTTTTGCCCCAAGTCCTACAGGGTATTTGCACATTGGTGGACTTCGAACAGCGCTTTATAGTTACCTTTGGGCAAAAAGAAACAATGGAAAATTTTTGTTTCGTATTGAAGATACCGATTTGGCACGTAACTCCAAGGAAGCCGCAGAGGCGATTGTTGAAGCGTTTAAATGGGTTGGTCTTGCACATGAAGGTGAGATTGTTTATCAGTCTGAGCGATTTGATCTGTATAAAAGTTATGTTCAAAAGCTTTTAGATGAGGGAAAAGCCTACAAATGCTATATGAGTAAAGAAGAGTTAGATGCTCTTCGTGAAGGACAAATGGCACGTAAAGAGCGTCCTCGTTATGATGGGCGTTACCGTGATTTTACAGGCACACCTCCTGCGGGAGTTGAGCCTGTGATTCGTATTAAAGCACCTACAAGTGGTGTTATTTCATTTGTCGATGGTGTCAAAGGCGAAGTCTCTTTTAACGCGAGTGATATGTTAGATGATTTTATTATTGCACGTAGTGATGGTACGCCAACGTATAATTTTGTGGTTGTCATTGATGATGCGCTGATGGGCGTGAATGAAGTCATTCGTGGGGATGACCATCTTTCTAATACACCCAAACAGATTATTTTATATCAGGCTTTAGGATTTGATATTCCTAAATTTTACCATGTGCCAATGATTTTAAATCCTGAAGGCAAAAAGCTCTCAAAACGTGATGGCGCTGTGGATGTCATGGAGTACAAACGTGAGGGGTATTTGCCTGAAGCGCTTTTAAATTTTCTCATTCGTTTAGGATGGAGTCATGGTGATCAAGAGATTTTTTCTTTTGATGAGATGAAAGCATTATTTGATCCTAATAATATCAATAAATCAGCATCTGCCTACAATCAAGAAAAACTGGTGTGGCTTAATGCGCACTATATTAAACAAGCAAGTTATGAGCGTTTAATTGAAGAATTACGCTTTTTTGATGTTGATTTATCTTTACATGTAAAAAAAGAGTTACTCATTGACGCACTAAAAGACAGAGCAAAAACCTTAGTGGAGTTTGCACACTTAGCGAAGCAGATTTTAGAAGCACCAATGTGTTATGATGAAAAAGCGGTTGAGAAATTTTTAAATGATGATGCAGTTATTATTTTAGAGCACTATCTTGAGGCATTAAAAAATGAAAAAATGGTTCAAGAAGCGAGTGAATTTGAAACATTTACGAAAGCATTTTTAGAAGAGCGTGGTTTAAAACTGAAAGATTTAGCACAAGCTATTCGCCTTGCGATGGTAGGAAGTTCCGTGAGTCCTTCTATTTTTGAAGTTTTAGAGATTATTGGTTATGAAAACGTGATAGAGAGAATCCAAAAATTAATATCTTTTAAAAGGAGTTAGGTGTGAGTAAAGGAAAAGTAACCAAAGAGGAATCTTTAGCGTACCACATAGGTGGAAAAATTGAGATTACCGTGAAATCACGTTGTGAAACAGCGAGAGATTTGTCTATGGCATATACCCCAGGTGTTGCGCATCCATGTTTGGAGATTGAAAAAGATAATGAATTGGCGTACCAATATACCAATAAAGGCAATCTTGTTGCGGTCATTACCGATGGTACAGCGGTTTTAGGCTTAGGCGATATCGGTGCGATTGCGGGTAAGCCTGTTATGGAAGGAAAATCTGTTCTTTTTAAAAAATTTGCCAACGTTGATGCCTTTGATATTGAATTGGACGAACACGATGCTGATAAAATCGTCGAGATTTGTAAAGCACTTTCTCCAACGTTTGGTGGTATTAACCTTGAAGATATTAAAGCGCCTAAATGTTTTGATATTGAGCAAAAACTTCAAGCATGTGTGAATATTCCTGTTATGCACGATGACCAACATGGAACAGCGATGATTACGAGTGCTGGTTTAATTAATGCGCTTGAAATCAGTGGTAAAAAAATCGAAGAGATGAAAATTGTGGTCTCAGGTGCTGGAGCTGCAGGTATTGCATGTGCAAAAATGTATAAACTTTTAGGGGCTAAAAACATTGTGATGATTGACACCAAAGGTGTGATTCATTCAGGAAGATCTGATTTGAACAAATACAAAGCAGAATTTGCACTTGAAACCAGTGATAGAACGTTAGAAGATGCAATGCGTGGTGCGGATATGTTCTTAGGTCTCTCCGCTCCTGGTGTTGTGACTCAGGATATGGTTAAGTCTATGAATCCTTACCCCATCATCTTTGCTCTAGCAAACCCAACACCAGAAATCTTACCAGAAGAAGTCTATGCGGTAAGAGATGATGTCATGATGGGAACAGGTCGAAGCGACTATCCAAATCAGGTCAATAACGTTTTAGGTTTCCCTTTTATCTTTAGAGGTGCTTTGGATGTTAAAGCCACTAAAGTAACTGAGGGCATGAAAATGGCAGCAGCAGTTGCATTGGCAAAATTGGCTAAAGAAGAAGTACCTGAGTATGTTAAAGCAGCGTACAATGGTGAAGATTTAAAATTTGGTTACAACTATATTATTCCAAAACCATTTGATAGACGTGTGTTTGTTTGGGTCAGTGCAGCGGTTGCAGAAGCGGCGATTAACGATGGTGTTGCACGTGTGGAAGATTTTGATATTGGTTTATACAAAAGAGATCTTCAAGAAATTATTGATGCTGAGATGAAGTAAATGAAAAATGTCCATGTCATCAAACACCCTCTGATTGAGCATAAACTCTCGATTTTAAGAGATGAGAAAACAGAGCCCTTTCAGTTTCGACTTTTGGTGGATGAAATCTCATACTTGATGTTGTTTGAGGCAACCAGAGATTTACCATTACGCAATGTTTGTGTTCAAACACCTGTTGCTGTGGCAAATGCTCAAAAATTGGATACTAAAATTATGATTTGCCCGATTCTTCGGGCAGCACTTGGTATGTTAGACAGCGTTTTTAAACTCATTCCTGATGCTAGTGTTGGGTTTTTAGGTTTTCAACGGAATGAAAAAACGCTTGAAGCAGAATTTTATTATGCGAAGCTTCCTGTTGATCATACAGAGCGTATTGCAATTATTATTGATCCCATGTTCGCAACGGGTGGAACGGCTATTGATGCGGTGAATTTTCTAAAGAAAAAAGGGGTAGAAGATATTCGATTTTTATCCCTTGTTTCAGCGCCTGAAGGTTTAAAGCGTTTTGCTGAGATACATCCAGATGTCCCTGTTTATACCGCATGTATTGATGATGGTTTAAATGAAAAAGGCTATATTGTTCCAGGTCTTGGGGATGCTGGAGATAGAGTTTTTAATACGCAAGGTGCATCGTAATACTCTTTACATGTAAAGCAGGAAAATCCTGCTTTACACTTCTTTATTTCTTAAGAAATTCAACGACATTTTCCTCTGACATGGGTTTTGAAATGAGATACCCTTGAATAAACTGACAGCCATTTTCTTCTAAAAACGTGCATTGCTCTTTCGTTTCAACACCTTCAACAATGACTTGAACATTAAAATTTTGACCTAACGCTAAAACAGACTGGGTAATGGCGACATCATTTTTTGAATGGGGTAATTCTTGAACAAAGATACGATCGAGTTTGAGTTTATTAATCGGGAGCACTTTTAAATATTTTAAAGATGAGTATCCAGTGCCAAAATCATCTAAGGCAATACTAAAACCATACGATTGCAGGCGTACTAGTTTCGTAGAGATTTCTTGAATATTTTCTAAAAAGAGGTTTTCGGTGACTTCTAAACAGACATATTTTGCTTCTAAGGCTGAAATTTCAAGAGCTTCAATTAGATTATCATGAAAAGAATCAACTCCAAATTGTACAGGTGAAACATTCACAGAGATAAAAAATTCTTTTTGAAACGTGTCGTTGAGCTTTTTGATAAAAGAGAAAATGGAAACTAACAGTGCACTGCTTGCTTCGATAATCATTTTGTTCTCTTCCATTACATGTAAAAAAGAATCTGGATAGTAAAGTGTGCCTTTATAATTCCAACGCATTAACGCTTCAAACCCAATCACTTCTTGTTTGTGTAGGTCGTAAATAGGTTGATAGTGCATTAAAAATTCATTTCTTTCAACAGCTTTTTTAAGCCTTTCTTCGAGTTTAACCATCTCTTTGATAAGGTCACTTAATTCTTGTGTATAAATTTCATAAGAACCAGCACCTCTTGTTTTTGAGCGATACATGGCGATATCCGCATTTTTAAGAAGAGCTTTTATATTATCCCCATCATTAGGATAGTATGTAATTCCAATGCTTGTAGAGGTTGAAATAATTTTGTTTTCTAAATAAAAAGGTTTACTTAAAGAGGCAATAATTTCTTTTGCTACGGTAATTGCTTTTTCATACTGGGTTAAATCCTCTAAGATAATTAAAAATTCGTCTCCACCTAAACGGCACACTGTATCGTTTGGTGAACAAAGGGCTTGAACTCTTTTTCCAACTTCAATCAATAATAAATCGCCAATATCATGTCCAAGTGTGTCATTAATATTTTTAAATTTATCTAAATCTAAAAAGAGAACACTGACGAGGTGCTTATGCGTTTTGGCATTGACAATGGCATGTTGCAACCTATCATACGCTAAGGCTCTATTGGCTAGTTTTGTAAGCGGATCATAATAGGCTTGTTGGTGTAACTTTTGTTCATTTTGTTTTAAAATACTAATATCGTGTTGAATGAGAACAACATAGGTAATTTGATTTTCACGATTAACAATAGGGTGAATGATAAGAAGGGCTGGGTAGAGTGTGCCATCTTTCTTTTTATTCCACACTTCGCCTTGCCATGCTTTTTGTTTAGAAAGTACGGTTTCCCACATCTGTGTATAGAGGGAGTCTGGATGTTTGTAAGAGCGTAATAGGCGTATGTTCTGTCCTAAAATTTCATGCGCTTTATAGTGCGTCATTGCGGTAAAGGCATCGTTGATTTGAAGAATATTCCCTTCTAAATTGGTAATAGCAATGGCTTCAATGGTGTTGGAAAAAATTTTGGCAAAAATTTCGAGTTTTTCCTCGTGCTCTTCTTTAATATCAAGTTGTTCTTGAATGGTTTGATTGAGGTTTGAAAGTTCTGCTGTACGTTCTTGCACCTTTTTTTCCAAAGAGGCATTGAGTGTCATGGTGGTGTCCATGTAGCCTTTGAGTGAGCGCGCCATTTGATTGAAGGCGTGAGCAAGTTTTCCAATTTCATCGTTTGATTTGGTTTCAATTTGGTAGGTTAAGTTGTTTTTTGCAAATTCGGAAGAACCTTTAAGCAATGCATCTAAGCGTTTTCGTAGATGGTCTGAGAGCCATATGGCAATAAAAATCATGAAAAAAATCAGTAAAAGGGTTGAGTAGGTGAGTTCATCCACAACACCCTTAACATGCTTGCTTGTTTCAACTTCAGCAAGATGCATCATGGTATCAATCTCTTTTAGTTTGCTTTGCACTACATTGTCTAAATTTTGTTTGGTTTCATTGGCGGCTTTGTGAAATTCATCGACATTAGCACCTATGGTTACAAAACCAAATCCTCGAGGCGTTGAGGCGTATTGTCCTGTGTAGTAGGGGATGGTGGCTGCGGTAGTCAGTTTCCAAACATTACTCCAAAAGATAATAAATGAGCCAAGACCACTGTTCTCCGTGAGTTGCATCCAGCCTTGACATTGTGGGGCAAAGTTGAGATAGCGACAATCAAGCCCTAATTCTCCTTTTTTAATCTGCTCAAGATTAGGTTTTTTCTCTAAACTTTGCTCATGAAAAAGTGGATAACTTTTTAAAAAAGTGTGAATATTAGAGGCATTGGACTCGCTAAAAGCGTTGGCGAGGTCTTGACTAAGCCAAGGAGTGGCATATTCGCCTGTATTTTCATCAAAGCCTACAATAAAATAATCCCTTGCATGAGAAATACTTCTGCCTTTATAATCCCACATAAAGGCATAATTTCCCTCACCTGCATCGGGAATATCGGTTTTTGAGTACGCAAGTGGATCAATAGTATCGGTAAATTCCATGATGTGTCGATGATCGAGTGCTAAAGAGAGGTAGCCTATTTTTGTATCACCTTCATACACAGGTGTGACAAAACGAATAATTCCTTCAAAGCGTTTACCTTTAGGGTTTTCTTTGCCTGCATACGCGTGATTTTCTGGCTCAAATGCAATGCCTGCTTTTTTGGCATTTTCGGGCGAAAATGTTCCAATAATACGGCTAGGAATGTATTTTCCAATGACTTCAGAAACATAAATTTCATTTTTATCTAAAGAAGGCAGATGCTCAAAATAGTCCTCTGCTCTTAAATAGGTATTGGCTTTTTGGGAAACATTAACGTTGTTGGGATTAAGAGAGGAGATTTTAATCTGCTCATTGCCTTCTAAATCCAAAAAAGTAATCTCTTTATAAATAGGAATGGCTTTGGAGTGAAATGGTTTGGGATCAATCCGTTGAAATTCTCGCTTATTATCGAGAAGGTTTGCTTCGTGAAAATGTTTTTCGACAGCGTCGTTTGCTTGGTAGAGCCATTTTTTTTCGGTTTCATTGTAAGCATATTTTTGTGTATCGACATCCATAATATGGCGTTTTTTTGTCTCAAAAAACGTTTGGTATAGCTCTTTGTTTGGCTTTGATTGGGCTAAGAAAAGAAGGTCGTGATCTCGTTCATACAGAAAATTTGCCACCGCTTGCGCAATTTGACTTGAGAGAATTTCAAGCGAATTTTGTGATTTTTTATCTAAGGCTAAAATGCTATCTTCAATCGCAATGGTAGCCGTAGAAGAGACAACCTCTTGAGCAGTTTTTTTAATGGCTAAACTATTGGTATTAAAAAAAGAAAAAAGCTGGTTAATACCAAAAAGTGCAATAAATGAAACGAGTAGAACAGGAATGACTTTAATAAAAATAAAGATAATAATAAGTTTTGTTTTAATATTGAGGTCTTGAAATTTCTTCATAAAAGCCCACTTCATCCGTTTAAAATTTCTTTTCCCTCATTATACTCATAGTTGGGTTAGATTGGTGTTGCATAGAAAAAAAGAAGAAAATAATCTTTACATGTAAAACGGGCTTTTGCCCGTTTTACTACACAGCCCCTTGGTCAATTAAGGCATCAGCGACTTTTCTAAACCCTGCGATATTGGCTCCTAGCATTAGATTTCCTTCATCGCCGAATTCTTTGGACGTGGCATAAGAGAGATCAAAAATGTGTTTCATGATATGACGTAGTTTGTTGTCTACTTCAGCAAAACTCCATTTTTGCATGCTGGCATTTTGGCTCATTTCGAGTTGGCTGGTGGCGACTCCTCCTGCGTTAGCCGCTTTGGCTGGTCCAAATAAAATTCCATTTTTTTGCATGTAAGCAATGGCATCAAGGGTGCTTGGCATATTCGCACCTTCATTGACCAGATGGCATCCGTTGGCGTGGAGTATTTTGATATCTTCAAGATTAAGCTCATTTTGCGTGGCACTTGGGAACGCCGCAAAACATGGGATACTCCAAATAGCATTGGTACCTTCTTTGTACTCACTTCGTGGAATATACGTTGCATGTGGATGAACTTTGAGATACTCTCTTAAATCGTTTCTAGCAACTTCTTTAATACTTTTGAGTGAGTTTAAATGAATACCATTTTTGTCGTAAATCATCCCTTTAGAATCACTGCATGTCACCGGGAGTGCACCTAATTCATAGAGTTTTTGAATGGTATAAATGGCAACATTTCCCGCACCTGAGATTGTGCATGTTTTGCCTTTTAAGGTTTCGCCCTGTTTGTTTAAGATGTTCTCCGCAAAATAGACCGAGCCAAATCCTGTGGCTTCTGTGCGTGCGAGTGATCCACCCCAATTAATACCTTTGCCTGTTAAAATACCTTCATAGCGGTTGGTAAGGCGTTTATACATACCAAACATATAGCCAATCTCTCGACCTCCCACGCCAATGTCACCTGCTGGAACGTCAATGGTTTCGCCAATGTGTTTGGAGAGTTCTACCATAAAGGATTGGCAAAAGCGCATAATTTCACCCTCGCTCTTTCCTTTTGGGTCAAAGTCACTGCCTCCCTTCCCCCCACCAATGGCAAGTCCTGTCAGTGAATTTTTGAAAATCTGCTCAAATCCTAAGAATTTGATAATGCTTAAATTCACACTAGGATGAAAGCGAAGACCCCCTTTGTAAGGTCCAATGGCATTGCTAAATTGGATACGGTAACCGATATTGGTGCGAATTTTTCCCGCATCATCTATCCATGGAATACGAAAAATAATTTGCCGATCAGGGATGATAAGGCGTTCAAGGATGTTATGTTTTGTGTATCTTGAGTCAGATTTTAAAAGGGGTTCAAGTGAAGTAAGAACTTCTTGAACAGCCTGATAAAATTCGCTTTGACCTGGTGTACTGTGCCTGGTTGCGCTTAGTGCATCTTCTATATAATTTTTCATTTAACTCCTTATAAGATTTTTGGCTTTTTTTAAAAAAATAGAGAGGGCTTTTTGCTCTTTCCTCCCCATAGTATAACTGATGAGTTTGAGATAGTCTAAGATATCCTGTTCCTTAATGCCTCGTTCTTTGGTGTATTGTTGCAAAATGTAACGGGGAATCTTAATAGGCTTGCGTGTAAACTGTGTTGCAAGATTTTTATAAAAAGTTGTATGTTGATTGATGCAAAATCGTGCAAAGACAAAAGGTAGATGGTATTTTTCATTCCATGTTTGTGCTAAATCGATATAGGCTTCAGGCTCTTCAAGGTAGAGTTTGAGTGCGCGATCTCCAATAAACACTTCCCCTTCAATTCCCAAAACACGTGCTAGCATATTTGACGTAGCAGAGGCGGGGTCTCGTTTTGCTATCCCTTTTTTTATGATGACACTTTTGACACTTTTTTTTGCCACAATTCCCGCATTCAGTGGGGTAATGGTTTTGCGCTTGCTTTGAATGCTGGAGATAAAGGCTGCATCGACTTGGCGTTTACGTAATTTGTGGTTGATAATAGCAGGGACATTCTTTTGATGTTCGCAAGAGCGTTTAAAAGCACTTGGCAGAGAGGATTGTTTCAAAAAAACGTGAAACGGAAGTAGATTGATGTAATCTATCTTTCCAAAAATCATACAGACTCCTTTTTTGAGGTAAAAAATTATAACGTTCCATAGCTTAACAAGGTGACTCTACTAAGAAGATTTATACATAAAATGGGATAAAATAAAACAAAAAACAGGATAAAAAGCATGATAGAATCGTTGTTTACATTAGAGGCTTTGGTCGCATTATTGACACTAACTGCGCTTGAAATTGTATTGGGAATTGATAATATTATTTTTATTGCCATTTTAGTGGGGAGATTGCCAGAGCATCAAAGAGATAAAGGGAGAATTTTTGGTTTAGCGCTTGCTATGCTGACTCGTATTTTGCTTTTATTGTCACTTTTTTGGATTATGAAGTTAACCACACCTCTTTTTACTATTTTAGCGCAAGAGATTTCAGGGCGTGATCTTATTTTGATTATTGGTGGATTGTTTTTGTTGGCTAAATCAACCACAGAGATTCATCATGGCATTGAAAATGCGGGAGAAGAAGAGAAGGAACTCAAAAAAACACCTCGTAATTTTTTCAATGTTTTAATTCAAATTGCCATCTTAGATATTGTTTTTTCATTGGATTCGGTTATTACGGCTGTTGGTATGGTAAATGATGTGCTTATTATGATTATTGCTGTAGTAATTGCTGTGATGGTGATGATGGTGGCGAGTAAAAGTATTTCTAATTTCATTGATGCCAATCCAACCATTAAAATTTTAGCGCTTTCGTTTTTGATTTTAGTGGGTGTGACATTGATTGCTGAGGGATTAGATTTGCATATCTCTAAAGGATATGTTTATTTTGCCATGGCATTCTCGTTGGCGGTTGAGTCCATTAATATTTACAGTAGAAAAAAACAGACTAAACAAACAGTTGTGAAAAAAGAGGCGTAATGTTTTCGTTAATGCAATCTCCTACATATGCGTTTGCTATTGATTTAGGTACGAACAATACCTTAGTGTACCAACCTCGTAAAGGGATTATTTTAGAAGAGCCGACGTCTATTGCTTTTGATTGTAATAAGCGCTCATTTTTTGATTCTGGAATTAATGCCAAACGTATGGTGGGAAAAAATCCAAAGTACATTGAAATCATGCAACCTCTCTCACGGGGCGCCATTTCTAATTTAACCGTAGCCAAAGCGTATATCAAAGAGGTCATTTCACGAATTTCTCGTAAAAGTTTTTTGAAACCCCATATTGTGGTGAGTGTTCCAAGTGATTTGAACGTTATGGAACGCAATGCTGTCATTGAAGCGGGACGTGAAGGAGGGGCAAAAAGCGTTAGGTTGCTTAAAGACCCTTTTGCCGCAGCCCTCGGTTCTGCCCATGCTATTGAGCGACCTCAGGGGGTACTCGTTTTAGATGTGGGCGCAGGTGTGAGTGATATATCACTTATTTCTCTGAATGGCATTGTGATGTCAAAATCACTTCGCATAGCAGGCAATGACCTTGATGAAGCGATTATTGAACATTTTAAAGCCACCAAACGGGTACTGATTTCACCGAATGAAGCAGAGAAAATCAAACAAGAGTTAGGTAATCTTTTGAAAGAAGAAGAGAAGCAAATGTCGATTAGTGTGAAAAACTTGGTAACACGTTTGCCTGAAACATTTATCGTTCATTCAAAAGATGTGCATCAAGCGATTCTTCCTATCGCCGATAAAATTGTAGCTCTCACGCATACGATGCTCTCAGAGCTTCCTCCTGTATTTGCATCCGATATTTACGATCAGGGTATTTTGCTAACAGGTGGTTCTTCTATGCTTAAAGGGCTAGATGCTTACCTCTCTTCAAGGCTGGAAATTGCAGTGAATCCTGTGGAAAATCCCTTGCATAATATTATTTTAGGGGCAGGTCGTGCAATAGAAGAGGCGCGTTACAGTACACTTTTTGGTGTCTAAATTTAGCGTGAAGCAAGGGTTTTAGCTAAAGCCCTTTGAATTCTCTCGTACTGTTTATCGAGTGGGTGAGCATTCTTCTCAGAGGTCTCGACAAAGGCTTTGGCTTCAGCGTAGCGTTTTTCCCACATCTCAATCTCTTTGTTTTTATTGCTTAAACGCATTTGCATCTCTTCAGAATTTTTGCGTGTTTTTGTTTTTTCATTTAAAAAAGAATCTTCTTTTTTAAAGAGTTTTGCGATAAGAACATTTCGTGGAATAACCGTTTCAACACCATTCTCACTAAAGGTCACTTCTTCTGCATTGATCTCTTCTAACTTCGCAATTGTACGATGAATTTGAAGTATTTTTTCTTCTATCGTTTGTGTGACATTTTGCAGAACATTGAACTCTTGTAGAATTTCTTTTTGATCTAACTTTAGTGTTTCTAGTTTCTTTTTCATAGTGATAAGAGCATTTTTTTTATCGTATAGGGCTTGTTTGGCTTTTTTGTGTTGAAGTATGGTGGAGCGAATGGTGGTAATGTTCCATGCATGATTGCTCTCATCTAAAATAGGGTTTGGTTTATGTCGATTGCCATTGGTGTCAATGGTTTCATGTACACTAAAGGCACTTAAAAATTCAATGGCTTTTTTATCACCGTTTGAAAAATGAAAGAGAATATCTTGCGCAATGTGTAGCATTAAATCGTCAAAGAGCTCACGCAAAAGATAAAAGGTAAAGCCTCGGATGGTTTTTAAATCTTCTAATGGAGTTTGGCTAATGACCACAATTTCTACGGTATTGACTAAGGTTGGAATAAAAATACGTTTAAAGTGTGCAGGGGTAATTTTTCTAAACGAAAGGGTTTCTTCTATGACGCAATGAAGAAGTCCAAAAATATTTTGTTTGTACTCGTCATTAGGGAAAAATTGATGTTTATATGCCTCAAGTGTTTCAGGCTCAATCCCACAAGCTCTTCGCTCAGCACTCTCTTCATCGTTGGTTTCAAGTTTGAAAAAGAGTTTAATATAAATGCCACCTTCTACAAAAATAATTAAATCATTGGGTTCTAATTCTAATGCTTGGGTGAGTTTTTCTCGTAAGACATCTTTGTAGGAATGGTAAATTTTGGGGAGTTTACATGCATTTAGAAGGGCAATAATCTCTGTTAAAACACTGTCTTCAAAGCCATATAAAGCGTCGTGTATTTTATGTTCTTTGATGTCAAATGTTTGAAAAAACGTGTTTGCTTTTGCGTCTACATCGCTAAAAGTAAGAGCAGTAGACTCAAAATTTTCAAGTGATTCTTCCACAGCATATCCATTACTTAGTGTTATATAAATTTTATTGTACCCAAAAAGCGTTACAAACAGGTTGTATTTTATAACATATCAAGATATCTTGATATGTTATGGGGAATTATGGTATGATTTGTTCATCTTTACATGTAAAGGCTAAGAATGAAGAAAGTGTTGATTTTGTGTACTGGAAACAGTTGCCGAAGTATCATCGCAGAAGCGCTGGTTAATGCGAAATTAGAGGGTGTTGAAGCTTACAGTGCGGGGGTTCGTGCGAGTGGAAAAGTCAATGCGTATGCGAAAAGAGTTTTAGAAGAAGAGGGCATTTGGAAGGATGCATACCATTCTAAAACGCTGGATGAGGTTTTACATGTACCCTTTGATTTGGTCGTCACGGTGTGCGACCACGCCCATGAGACGTGTCCTATGTTTCCACGTCCCATCCCAAAAATTCATGTGGGATTTTCTGATCCTGATGGGAAAGATTATGGGGCGTTTATTCTTACATGTAAAGCCATTGAAGCAGAACTTTTACCACGTATTCAAAAGGAGCTGAGTGATGTTTGAGTGGTGGGAAAAGTTGAGTGCTTGGCTGGTTTTTTATCAATTTGGATTAGAAAAAGGCTCACCCCTTGGTGAAGCGGTGCACTTTTTTATTTACGATACTTTTAAGATTTACATGCTTTTAGTGCTGATTATTTTTGCAGTGAGTTTTTTGCGTACTTATTTCAATACCGAAAAAGTGCGGGTCTATTTGCAAGGAAAGAGTGAGTTTAGTGGCAATATTTTAGCGGCTCTTTTTGGCATTATTACCCCGTTTTGCAGTTGTTCGGCGATTCCTCTGTTTTTAGGCTTTATGCAAGCTCGCATTCCTATGGGCATTACCTTTAGTTTTCTCATCTCCGCACCTTTAAATAATGAAATTGCTATTGCAATGCTGTTTGGGCTTTTTGGTTGGAAGATTACGGCACTGTATATTGGGTTTGGACTTTTGGTGGCGATTGTGGGTGGATTTATCATTGGAAAATGTAAGCTAGAAAAGTACGTTTTGATTCCAGTCACGCCGATGAGTGGAGATTTGCAAGAGGTGCAAATCCGTTTACATGTAAAGCAACGAGCCAAAGAGGCATGGGTGTATACCAAAGATATTTTTATAAAGATTTATCTTTACGTGCTTATGGGTGTGGGTATTGGGGCGTTTATTCACGGGTATATTCCTGCTGAATTTATCGCCAATTATGCAGGTGGTGATGCGTGGTATGCGGTGCCTCTGGCGGTGGTGTTAGGCATCCCCATGTATTCCAATGCCGCAGGTGTCATGCCTTTGGTGGAGGTACTGACCAGTAAGGGGATGCTTTTGGGCAGTGCGCTGAGCTTTATGATGGCAGTTACCGCACTCTCGTTGCCTGAGGCGATGATTTTAAAGCGCATTTTACATGTAAAGCTCATTGCGCTCTTTTTTGGCGTCGTGGGATTTGGAATTTTGGTAGTAGGCTATCTTTTTAATGCGATTTTATAAGGAGAAACCATGAAAATTGAAATTTTAGGAACAGGCTGTGCGAAGTGTATTGCTTTGTATGAAAATACGAAAAAAGCCGTGGCTCAAAAAGGTGTTTTTGCGCAGATTGAAAAAGTAGAAGACATAATGAAAATCATGGAGTACGGTGTCACGTCTACACCTGCGTTGGTGGTGGATGGCAAGGTATTAAGCAGTGGAAAGCTCCTAAGTGCTGAGGAGATAGAAGAACTGTTCTAAGACATTACATGTAAAAAGAGCCATAAAATGGCTCTTCCTAAGCTTCTATCCAGCCTCCGCCTAAGACTAAATCCTCTTGATAGACCACAAGAGCTTGACCGCTGGCTAAGCCATACACACCCTCTTCAAGTTCGGCAATAATTTTATCCCCCTCGATTTTCACGTGCGCTTTGACTTGAGGGCTTCGGTAGCGCACTTTGACGCCATAGACTCCCTCTTTAAAATCCTCACCTAAAGAGAAGTTTTGTGCCACCACACGTTTTTGAAGCAACTCCTCTTTTTTGCCTGCAATTACTGTATTTGTTTTGGCGTCAATGCCTACGACAAAATGGGGGTCATGTGCGCCGTTGATGGTGAGTCCTTTTCGCTTTCCAATGGTGTAGTGCATGTATCCTTTGTGTTCACCAATGACCTTGCCGCTCGTATCTTTTACGACTCCTTTTTGGTCTACATTGAGGTGTTTTTGAAGGATCTCAATGTAGGTGTCGGTGACAAAACAAATCTCTTGTGAATCTTTATAGCTCTCTAAACTGCCAAGCCACAGTAGTTTTTCAAGAGCGATGGGTTTAATCTCCTCTTTTTTCATCTCGCCTAAGGGGAAAATGATTTTTTCAATCACCTCACGTTTGAGTCCAAAAAGGAAGTAACTTTGGTCTTTACTTTTATCCAATGCCTCTTGAATATGCCCCTCTTTTACTCTGGCATAATGCCCTGTGGCGATTTTCTCACAGCCAAATTCTAGGGCTTTCTCAAACGCAAAGCCAAATTTCATCTTAGGGTTACAAAAGGCGCAGGGATTGGGCGTTAAGCCTTGCTCATAAGAGCGCACAAAGTAGTCATAAATCTGCTCTTTAAAGAGTGCTTTAGCATCAATGATATGGGTTTTTATGCCTAAGTGTTGGCTTACTTTTTCAATATTGGCGATATTAACGCCGTGTTTTTTTTCATCATCATGCAGTTTGAGGTAAATCCCCACCACTTCATGACCTTCGTTTTTGAGCAAATAAGCGCAGTAACTAGAGTCTACGCCTCCGCTCATCAGTAGTGCAATTTTCATAGTAATATCTCTTTTATTTTTAACACGCTTTTAAAGCAAAGCTTCAAAAGCTAAGCTAACGCTGAGTTCACTTCGGCAGTGAGCCCACGCTACGCTTTTAAAATCGACGTCTAAAGAGTAAAAGTCTTTACGTTTCGTGTTGGCTCTTAAAAGAGCACCTTATACATCAAAGGCGTAGGGTGTCCCTGGCTCACTCTCTTGAAGTGTTTGGGCTTCCACATAAAGGGCTTGATCAATATCTTCAATCAAATCTTCGACATCTTCAATGCCCACAGAGAGGCGTATCATGCCCTCATTAAGCTCGTATGCAAAGCGCTGTTCTTCTGGGTACTCCGCATAAATGGTGTGAAACGGAGCAATGGCAAGGGATTTGTTGTCTTGAATGTTGGTTCCACGACGAATGAGTTTGAGTTTGTTTAAAAAGGCGTAAGCACTTTTTTTATCCGCTAAACTAAAGGTTATAATTGCCCCACCACCGCTGAACTGTTTGGAAGCATTCTCATACGAAAGAGACTCTTTAAGCAGAGGATAATCCACACGGAGCACTTCGCTTTTCGTTTGCAGGTGTTGTGCGACACTTAGAGCGTTTTGACAGCTTCTTTGCACACGCAAATCCAGTGTTTCAAGTCCCAAAGAGAGTAAAGCGGCACTTTGAGCGGTGAGCGTTGCGCCTAAATTGCGAAAGGTCTCTTTACGCAAGCGTGCAATAAGCGCATTAGAACCAAATTTTTTACAATAAGGCGCTAGGTTTGCATGGTTTTGCCACTCAAAGGTTCCATTATCGACAATTAATCCACCCAGCACATGACCGCCACCGCTTAAGTATTTGGTTGCAGAGATGATCTCCACATCCACGCCGTGTTTTTTCGCATCAAAGATATTCCACGGTGTCATCGTGGTATCGACGATGAGGGGAACATGGTGTTCGCTTAAAACCGCTTTAATGGCTTGAAAATCAGGCACGATGAGTTGAGGATTACTGATGCTCTCGCAAAAAAGCAGACGAGTTTTTGCATCAATGTTGGCTTTGATAGCTTCCACATCATTGACATCAACATAACGCACTTCCACACCAAAATCACTGAGAAGTGTTTGGAATAAGGAGAGTGTATTGCCAAAAAGATACTTGGTGGTGATGATATTATCGCCACTTTTTAACAGGGCAAACAAGGCGTTTGAAATCGCCGCCATACCTGTAGCCATTGCAATCACCCCAAATGCGCCACTCATGGCTTTAATCTGAAGTTCTAAAGCTTCAATGGTAGGGTTGGAGGAGCGTGTATACACATGCCCATATTTGAACCCTTTAAAGACGGCCTCCAACTCTTCTGCTTTTTCAAATTCAAAGGCGGAACTTTGATAAATTGGAAAGCGCATTGCGCCATGAACATCGTTTTGAATTGGTTTGCTGTGCAGTGCTTTGGTTGTAAATCCCATAAAAATCCTCTTTACATGTAAACTATTTTACCGCTGTTTGAAGAAGCGATAATGTTCTCACGTGCGACGCACTCACCGATAATCAGTACGGCTGGAGTAGAACATAAAGTAGCCATTTTATCTAAATTTGCCACAGTTCCTACAATGGTGACTTGATCGGGCAAATCAATCTTCGAGACAAATGCCGCAGGTGTGCTAGGATTGATACCCTCTTTGGCAATGCCGTCTTGAATTTTTTTGGCAAAACTGTGTGCCATTAAAACAATGACGGTATGAAGCGGTTGGCGAATGAGCGCAATCCATTCATCGTTAAAAAGACTCTCCCTAAGGTGTGCTGAGACGATGCTCACTCCTTTAGAAATATCACGAATGGTCGGCACAATGCCTGAAACCGTGCACGAGCGAAATGCCGAACTTATACCATTGATAACTTCAAATTCGATGCCGTGTTCTTTGAGGGTTTGCTTCTCTTCTCCCAAGCGTCCAAACAAAAGCGCTTCTCCCCCTTTAAGCCGTCCAACAACCAACCCCTCTTTGGCGTATCCCACCAAAAGAGCGTTAATCTCCTCTTGACTTTTGGAGTGAAACCCCTTCTTTTTGCTCACATCGACCACGTTACAAGTAGATGGAATCAAAGAGCGAATCTCTTCTGAGACCAGTGCGTCCACCAATGCGACATCGAGGAGTTCAAAGGCATTTAAGGCATCTAACGTGAGGTTTCCCACATAGCCTGTGCCACAGCCTATGAGAAAGACTTTGCCCACGCCTTCTTTGGCAATGCCACGAAGCTTAAGCAAATCACGCTCAGGTTTTTGACGCTCCATTTTTAGACGTTCGATGAGTGAGCCTAAATTTCGGGGTAAAATGCGCTCCACTTTGTCACGAATCACTTGCGCTAAACTAGGCGAACTGCCGCCACTACTGATGGCAACTTGAATCTCATCTCTTTGGGTGAGTGCACTAAAGTAAAAATCGCACAGCTCTGGGACATCCACGACATTGAGCCAAAAGTGATGAAGTGGTTTGAGTGCGACCAGACGTTGGGTTACGCTCTCATTGCCAGTCGCATCTATAATCACCTCATAACCCACAACATCGCTCTCTTCAAAGGCTTTACATGTAAAAGGTTTGGATGAAAAATACTCATCCAAAATCTCTTGTGTGATGATGTCATGTGGAAAATTTAGACTGTCCAGTACTTTGGATTTTTGTGCCGCCACCTTTCCCGCTCCAATTAATAGGGTGCGTTTAGGTTTCAGTGCGATGCCCAGTGTTTTCATTTTTTGACAATCCTCACACGCCAACCCTTCCCCTCTTTGGTAGTCGCTTCGACTTTGTGTCCCTCACTTGAGACCGATTTGGGTACGTTATCAATCGGTGCACCATCATCGAGTAAAATTTCTAAGACTTCACCGCTCTTCATTTTCGAAAGCTCCATTTTTGTTTTGACAAAGTTCATCGGGCACGCCACACCGCTTAAGTCTTTAAAGTGTGCGGATGTTTCAGGCTGTGCTTGCGCAGTTGCGGCAAGTTCTTTCTCTTTGGCAAATTTAAGTGTGTTATCCATCGTCTCGTAGAGTTTGATGACCTCTTCAGCAAGCTCCACAGACTTCTCATCGGCATCACCCTCTAACATCACTCCAAAGTAGGCATTAAGAAGCGTGGTATCAATGAAGTGTTGTTTAAAGGCTTTAAGAACGCCTGCTTTATCCCGTGTGTCTTCGCCACGTGTGACGAGTAGCATACGAGCGCTTAAAAGACGAATCAACTCAAAGTCTTTTTCCTCTTTCTCTAACGCTTCTTTGAGCGCTTTTTTATCCGCTTCGATGAGGTCGTACATACCTGCACTACATTCACCCGTACCACGACCTTTTAAAGAGAAGAGTTCGACGGTATCATAGTCAAAGTAAGGGTTTTTGTCCTCTTTGAAAGAGGGAATATCCACGTATTTTTTGCTAATCTCCGTAATGATGGCAAATCCACCATCGTCAATCCAATCGGCAAAGCTCTCGTAAGCCTTTACATGTAAAAGCCACGTATCCAAAACTTCTTCCACAAAAGCGGGTACGTGGAATGCCGCGACATCGCCCGCTTTTTGGGCGTACACACTGCCATTTCCTGATGTGCGTGAGCCTGCTACGACGTTGTAAGCTGGGTAGGAGTAGCCTTCATTGCGTTGTACTTTTCCGAAAAATCCAAGGTCACCGATGAGGTGTTTTCCACAACTGTTTGGACAACCCGATAAATGAATCTTAAATCCTTGAAGGGCGTCATAGTCACGCTCATCGATGAGTTTATTGAGACGTTTTTGAATCGCATCAACAGCTCCACGAGGACGAGCAATGCCCAGCTGACAGGTTGCCGCACCCGTACATGCCACCATATCACCAAAAAGAGTCGGTTTTGCCACATCTTTCGAGAAGTTTTGCAAAATGTCGTGCAAGCTTGCCATTTGAGGGGCAGTGAGGTTACGAATGTAGAGGTTTTGATCACCCGTAAAACGAAGCACGTCTTCACCAAATTCTAAAAGAGCATTAGCAAGGTTGCGGGCGTTTTCAAAGTGAATATCCCCTAAATGCACAGGCACTTTACAACCATAAAGCCCTTCTTGTTTTTGGGCGTAAACGTAGCGATTCCACCATTTTTGGATAGTTGCTGGAACAACGAAAGGTTCATGGGTTGTATCGCCGATGGTTCGTTCAATCTCCACAACAGGCATCTCCCAATCGCCCTTAGCTCTAAGCTCATTTAGTTCCACCTCTAAAAGTTTGTTAAACTCCGCTAAGCCCAAATCTTCAAATAAAAAGCGAAGGCGTGCGGAGTGTTTGTTTTTACGGTTACCGTATTTATCGAACACTTGTTTGATGGCTTGAGCGTATAAAAAGACTTCGGTGTCTGGCACAAAGTCACGTAAAAGCGTTCCTAAACGAGACTTCGCACCCATACCTCCAGCGGTAAAGAGTTTAAAGCCTTTGACACCATCTTGAATCTTAGCGATAAAACCCACATCGTGAATGGTCGCATACCCACGGTCTGCTTCTGAGCCACTAAAGGTGATTTTGAATTTGCGAGGCAGTGCGAATGAGTCTTTTTGCTCTAACATTTTAGAGGTCATGGCAAGGGCATACGGTGAGACATCAAACACTTCATCTTTAGCCGTGCCCGCAAGGGGGTCAGCCATGATGTTTCGAACGGTGTTCCCTCCACCACCACGACCACTTAAATCAATACTGTGCAACACTTCGATGATGTCCACAATATCTTCAATTTTCACGTAGTGCAACTGCGCTCCACCACGAGTGGTGATGTGAATGGCTTCATGGGCGTACTTTTGAGCCAAATCAGCGAGGGTTAAAAGCTGTTTGGGGGTGAGTATACCACCTGCTAGTTTGATTCGCACCATATAGGTATTGGCTTCTCGTTGTTCATAGACACCAAAAGGAACACGCATGGTTTTAAAGGTGAGTTCATCTAAGGTTCCCGCTAAAAAATCGGCATGGTTTTTTTTGAAGGTAGCAAGGTCATCATAGATCATTTGGGGGATTTCGTATCTGCTCATAATCGTAACTCCTTATTGTTACATGTAAAAGGGATTGCTAATCAGCAATCACCTCAATTTCTTCTTTTTCAACGGTTTTGTTTTTGATAATAAATGACTTCACAACAGGCTCAATGCCTGCGAGTGAGACGATAACATAGCTTACATTGGGGTCATACGCCAAACGAATGTCCTCTTCGCTGGGGCGTGCGGGCGTTTCTGGGTGTGAATGATACACGCCAATTAAACGAAGCCCCTCTTTTTGCGTCTTTTTAAACGCATCAAACTGCTCCTGTGGGTCAAAGCTAAAGTGTTCGTTGCTCGCATCCGTATTTTTCATAGGGATGGCGTATTTCACTTCGCCATTGATTCCTGCAAGATAACCACACGCTTCAATGGGGTTATCTTTTAACGCGTGTGCAATCACTTCGTCATACACGCTTTGTGGGATTTTTATCATAGTTTTGCCTCACACACAACCGCTTCATAATCTTTAATTTCTTTTATTCCCTGCTCACCGCACACACGACACTTAGGGTTTTTCTTGAAATTCACATTTCTAAAGTTCATGGTTTTTGCATCAAACGTTAAAAGTCTGTTGTACAACGGCTCACCCACACCCACGATGTATTTGAGCGCTTCTGCAGCTTGGATGGTTCCAAGCATTCCAGCAACCGCTCCTAAAATGCCCGCACTTGAACATGTCGGAATGGCATTGGCTGGTGGAGGGCTGTCAAACACACACGCATAACATGCACTCTCTTTGGGCTTGATGGTCATGGTTTGTCCGCCAAAACGTAAAATACCACCGTGTGAATAAGGCACGTTTGCCAAAACACACGCATCGTTAATCAAGAATTTGGACGAGAAATTATCCGTTCCATCGATGACAAAATCGTAGCCTTTCACGATGTCTAAGATATTCGAAGCATCTAAAAATTTCTGATAGACGGTGACTTTGACATTGGGGTTAATGGCTTCCATTTTTGCTTTGGCAGAAAGTACCTTTGGTACATTCACATCGGCAGTGGTGTGAATGACTTGACGTTGTAGGTTACTAAGATCGACCACATCACCATCCACGATGCCGATTTCTCCTACACCCGCAGCAGCTAAGTAAAGTGCCACAGGAGAGCCAAGTCCGCCCGCTCCAATGACCAAAACTTTCGCATTAGCAATCTTCTCTTGTCCTTCAATGCCTACATCTTGAAGGATAATATGGCGTGAATAACGCTCTAATTCCTCATCGCTAAACTCTCTCATGCGCCACCTCCCATGAAGTATAAAAAGTTAATCTCATCACCCTCTTTGAGCGTGATACCTTTGTGTTCATCTTGTCTTACAAATTCATCATTCAGTTGAACGGAAACCATGTCGGGTTGTTCTACATTTTCAATCACTAAAAGCTCTGGTAAGCTGATACCATCTTTTATCTCTTTTGACTCGCCGTTAATGGTTAATTTCATTGATTATCCTTAATTAAATTGATGTGGAAAATGTTTTCTTAAAAGTGCAAAAAGCTCTTCTTCAAACTCCGCATTTTCACCTGCTTTATCAACTAAAACAGTGTTTACATGTAACGCTTTGGTACGACGTGTGGTGTACTGTTCCAACACCTCGGTGATGATACCACCTCCTGCGATGTCATACTCATCGACAATCACAAAACGACCTAACTTTTGGTTCTCGCCAAATTGCTCCATCGCCAAAAGGTCATGCACCCTAAAGATGACGCACGCTGCTTCGTGACGTGAGACGTGGGGTTCATCATCGCTATCGAGGGTATCACCATCAATGACCCGTTTAATCTCTTCAAGGTAAATCGTACTCTGTGCTGAGCCTATTTTGATTTTGTAGGGCTTATTTAGCTCCAATGGCTTTGTGCCCAACCAAAAAAGATTCGCCTCAAAACGGTTACTGACCTTTGGAGCACTCTGATCGGCTCGTGCTACCACCTCACCGTTTTTCACATAAATTTGCGTTTGAAGGGTAAATCCCACCGCTTCATTCTCTTTGACACTGCTTTTCACTTCGGTGTTAAAACTCTCAATGCTCGCCACCCGTGAGCGTTTCAAAGAGGGGTAAAAGATGACTTCATCGTTTACATGTAACACTCCACTACTCACTGTGCCTGCGTAAATGCGTCTATCATCGTTGTCACGGGTAAATTTGTAAACATCTTGCAGAGGCATTCTAAAATCATCGTTTGCCTTCTCCTCGATGCTCTCAAAGCCATCTAGCACTTCTAGAACCGTTTTGCCTTGATACCACGGTGTTTGCGGGGCGTGTTCAATGAGATTGACACCACCTCTAGCGCTGATAGGGATAAAAATATCCGCTTTCACGCCAAGGCTTGCTAGGTACTCGGTGTACTCGATTTTAAGCTTATTAAAGGCAACTTCACTGAAGTTTACCAAATCCATTTTATTGACCACAACGGCAATTTGTTTAATGCCCAACAAAGAGAGCAACATGCCATGACGTTTAGAATTTTCCGCCACGCCCTCTTTGGCATCAATGAGAAGTAAAGCCGCCTCAGCCCTTGATGCTCCGCTAATCATGTTTTTCAAAAACTCGATGTGTCCGGGGGCGTCAATGATGATGTACTCACGTTTTTGACTTTGAAAAAAGACACGTGCACTATCAATCGTAATGCCTTGCTTTTGCTCATCCTCTAGTGCGTCAAGCAAGAAGGCATACTCGAAAGGACGTGCGTTGTTTTCACACATCTTTTTCACACTCTCTAATTTCCCTTGTGGCAATGAGTCGGTGTCGGCTAGAAGCCTTCCAATAAGCGTACTTTTGCCATGATCGACGTGTCCTGTGATGACAATATTAAGTCTTTGCATTACATATATCCTTCTTTTCTAAGTCGCTCGAGTGTTCCACCGCCATCTTTGTCTTGCGCACGACCTGAGCGCTCGGCGATGTCTTTAAATTTTCCGCTGGTCAGCTCATCAATAATTTCTTGTGTGTTACGTGCTTCCGAATCCACTGGAGCGGTACACGGGTAACATCCTAAAGAGCGGTAGCGTTTGCCATTACCTTTGTTAAAATACAAATCAATAATAGGAATGTTCTCCCTTTGAATGTACTCCCAAATATTGAGTTCCGTCCACTCTAAAAGCGGGTGAATGCGCACGTGCGTTCCTGGAGCAAAGTCTGTTTTGTACTGGTTCCACAGCTCTGGAGGTTGCGTACTGGCATCCCACTCGCTCTTTTCATCACGGGCGGAAAATACGCGCTCTTTTGACCTACTTCCCTCTTCATCTGCCCTTACTCCCACGATAACACCCGTATACGGTGCTCCGTTTAACTCCTCTTCCCACTCTTTTTTATACGGGTTCCATTTACGGCGTGCCCATGTGCCATCCAGCGTGTATTTGAGTGCATCGCTTTTGAGTTTTTTACAGCAACTTAGTCTGTCAAGTCCATCAGGGTATGTCTCTCCACGAGAGAGAGCTTCTTTATTTTGCCCAACGACTAAGTTCAAATCCCATTGCACCGCAATTTCATCACGGTAGGCAATCATCGCAGGGATTTTAAATGCCGTATCGATATGAACAAGTGGATAAGGAACATGTCCAAAAAATGCTTTTCGTGTGAGCCATAAGAGCACCGTGCTATCTTTGCCGATGCTCCAAAGCATGGCAAGATTTGGGAAGCTTCGATACGCTTCTCGTAAAATGTAAACACTCTGGGCTTCGAGTTTGTCTAAATGGTTCATCTTATATCCTCAATTTCATTTTTAACACGCATCACAAGCAAAGCTCGTGATGACTGCGCTAACGCTGAGTTTACCTCGGCGGTAAGCCCACGCTTCGCTTTTTGATTTTTAACACGTATTCAAAGCAAAGCTTTTCATACTACGCTAGGCGCTATGCCACAAAACAAGGGCTATTTGCCCGATGTTTCTCTGAAAAGCTTGCCTCTTTGAGGCAGAATTAACTTTTATGTAAGTGCAATCCACACTCTTTATGTTCAGGGTTTTCCCACCACCAACGACCTGCTCTGATCTCTTCATCTTCTCCAACCGCTCTGGTACAGGGTTTACACCCAATGCTTTTAAACCCTTTGGTATACAAGGCATTTTTAGGAATGGCGTGCTCTTGCATGTAACGCTCCACATCCTCATCGCTAAAATTGGCTAAGGGATTGAATTTTAAGAGCTTGAAATTCTCATCATACTCCATCAACGGGGTATTGGCTCGTGTGATGGACTGGGCACTTCGAATACCACTTATCCACCCTTGATACCCTCTTAACGCCTCTTTTAAAGGAAGAATTTTGCGTACGTGACAACACTCTTTGCGAAGGGCAATGTCATCAAAAATGCCATACTCTCCGACTTTTTCCTCAAGAGCTTTGATGGTTGCATCCTCTGCGCTAAAACGCTCAATCGTGATGCCAAAAAAAGCTTCTATCTCTTTTTCATAAGCGAGAGATTCAGGAAAAAGCTTGTGCGTATCGAGTGTAAAAACACGAAAGGCAATGCCTGCTTTTTGCGCCAAAGAGAGTGCTATGGCATCTTCACTTTGGTGGCTAAACGCTAAAGTGACGTTGAGATTTTTCTCACCAATACGGGTGTAAAGCATGTGCAGGGCTTCGGTGATTTTTATTTCATAACTTCGATTCATATCTGATACTCTGGTTGTTCTTTTTCTCTACCAAAACGTATTTTATTCCATGCACGTTCATGAAAATAGTAAAGCAAGGTTTTGGTAATCAGTTCAAAAGCACCGATAGAAACAGCTGCCAAAGGGCTTCCTGTGACGATAAAACTAATCAGCATTGTATCGACTGTCCCAAGTGTTCTCCATGAGATGGCTTTTGCAATACTTCGTTTTTTCTGTTCTATCATAGTGCCTCCTTTAAAATTTTCAGAATCATAGCGCTATTTTTAGATAATGTCAAGTAAAGTTATTAAAATACTCAAGATTAAAACACGTGTAAATTTTTTTAAAGTAAAAATGACGATAAAATAAAAACAATAGCAAAGAAAGAGATTCTTTACATGTAAAGAGGATTAAATTGTTTTGTGACGTGCGTAATAACGCATAAAAAAAGAGTGCAACCAAAGTGAAAAAGCAATGACAATGCTTCCTAAAAGCAGTAAGGTGAGATTGGTTTTACTTCCCCAGAGCAGAAGATTCATTAAGAGTCCCACAGGCACCAAAGCGTTATTCATAATCGCTAAAACACCTGCATCCACCTCACACGCTCCTTTGTTCCACCAAAAATAGCCCACACCTGAAGCAACACATCCAAGCCAGAGTAAAATGCCCCATTGAAGCAAAGAAGGGGACGTTTTTCCGAGGTTGGCAAAGAGTAAAAAGGCGATGAGGCTGACGAAAAAGGCACCAAAGTGAAAGTAACCAAAAATCTCTTTTTGAGAGATAGTGGGGTAGAACTCCATCACTTTTTTGTAGCCACTTTGACCGATAGCAAACGCGATGTTTGCGCCTTGAACGAGTAAAAATCCAATGATAAACTCCGAGTTAATGGCATGATAGCGAATGATGTACGCTCCTAAAACCGCTACACCTGTGCTGATAAGATAGAGGGGTTTGAACTGCATTTTTAAGCCATCATACACAAGGGTGACATACATAGGGGTAAAGATGGTAAATAAAATCACCTCAGGCACGCTGATATATAAAAAAGAGTGGTAGAAAAAAAGGTACATGAGACCGATTTGAACGCTTCCGATGAGCATGATTTTAAGTGCTAAGGTTCTAGGAATACCACGAAAACGGGTTAAAGGTAAAAAAATAAGCGAAGCGATGGAAACACGAACGAGCACAGCAAAATAGTTATCAATAGAACCTGCTAAAAACTCGCCAATAAAACTAAATGAAAACGCCCAAATCAAGGTTACAAAAATCAAATAACGCATCGGTGTTCCTCTAAAAATTTCATGTACTATACCACGATATAGGCTTACATGTAAAACCCATTTAACACTAAATTTGCATATGAAGATTAAAATGTTACACTTATGTTTTTTAAAAGGCAAACATTTTTTGAAGGATTTATGCGTCAATGGCACGGAGTACTTTTTTTCTTATAGGATTTTTTATATGTGTGAGTGTTTGTATAGCGGTAGAATTTTTGTATCTTTATAACACACGAAGTATGACGCAAGAAGCCATGAATAAAAAAGCACTTTTTATCGCTCATGTAGGGTTGCCTGATTTGAGTTTGGTGGGGGAAGCTCGTTATGTAAGGCATCGAAGTTTGAGTGATGTTTTTTCTATTTTTGGTGACTCACCTGAGCTTTTGGAATATTTTCCATCAACGTTTGTTTACCACTATGCTCCGTATGTCTCCATGAGTGGCGGGAGAGTTGAGCCATGAAATTTAACATCTATTTACTTGAATTTGCGCTCTTTTCTTTAATGCGAAAAGGGGCAAAAACACTTTTTGTTTTTTTTATTTTAACGTTTCTTATTTTTTTATTGGCTTCTGTTTTATTTATTTCAGATGCTATCAAACATGAGTTAAATGTGAGTATTGAGCATCTACCAGAGCTTACGCTTCAACGTTTACAAGCGGGAAAACAGATCAATGTTCCTTTAAAAAGGGTGGAGCCACTTTTAGAAATTGAGGGTGTGGCTTCAGTGATTCCTCGTGTGTGGGGGTATTATTATTTTAAAGTTGCAGGGGTTAATTTTTCGGTGGTGGGCATTGATGCATTTGAGCAAAGTTATAAAGCGAGCTTGCAAAACGTTGTTGATGCCTACGATGTGAAGGCTTTGGAAAAAGAGGGTGGTATGATTGTGGGGGCGGGTGTGAAGAAGATTTTGGAAGAGAATTATTACCAAGATTTTTTCAACTTTGTCACTGCGGATGGAAAATGGAAGCGTATGCATATTGTGGGGAGTTTTAATGCCGATGTTTCTCTTCAAGCAAACGATATGATTTTGCTCCCCAAAAAGAGTGCGTATGAAATTTTTGGAATGGCGAAGGATGAGGCAACCGATTTGGTACTTAAGGTGAAAAATCCTGAAGAAATTTCTACAATTGTGAGTAAAATCAATCAAAAATATCCTGATATGCGTGTGGTAACGAAAGAGGATATTCGTGTGAGTTATCAGAACATTTTTGATTATAAAAGTGGCTTTTTTCTCAGCCTTTTTGTGGTGAGTGCGTTTACTTTTTTTATGATTATTTACGATAAGCTCAGTGGTTTAAGCTCAGAAGAGAAGAGAGAAATTGGTATTTTAAAGGCATTGGGTTGGAGCATGGATGACATTTTAAAAGAGCGTTTTTATGAAAGTTTTATTCTCTGTTTTGGAGCTTTTTTACTCGCTTTAGCACTTTCTATGGCTTATGTTTTCTTTTTCGATGCGCCTGTGCTTCGTTCTCTTTTTGTAGGCTATTCAACCCTAAAGCCCTCTTTTGAACTACCTTTTTATGTCAATATTCCCATGATTGTATTGCTTTTTTTGCTGAGTGTGCCTGTGTATATTGGCTCGGTGATGATTCCCTCATGGAGAGCAGCCATGTTAGATGCTGATGAGGTGCTTCGATGATTGTGCTAAAAAATGTCTATAAATGCTATGAAACAGAAGCGCAACGTATCGATGCGCTTAGGGATATTTCTTTACATGTAAAAGCAGGTGAGTGTGTTCTTTTAAAGGGGGCAAGTGGGAGTGGAAAGAGTACCATTCTCTCTTTAATCGCAGGGCTGAGTAAACCGACTACGGGTGATGTGGTGGTTGATGGAAAGCGCATTTCGAAGTTAATGGAGCCTTTTAGTGCACATTTTAGACGAGAAAACATAGGGTTTATTTTTCAGCGTTACCATTTAATTCCGACCCTGAGTGTGCGAGACAATATCGCATTGCCTTTGATTCCAGAGAATTTAACTGCTCAGGTTATGGAAAAAAGGATTCAAGAGGTGATGCAGTTGTGCGCTATCTCTCATAAAGCCAGCGCTTTGTGTCGGCATCTCTCTGGGGGAGAACAGCAACGTGTTGCCATTGCAAGAGCGCTTGTGAATGAGCCTAAAATTATTATTGCCGATGAGCCAACAGCCAATCTTGATGCGGTGTTGTCCGAGCAGTTTATTGAAACCATGCATGATCTAAAAAAGCGTGGTGTGACCTTGTTGATCGCAACACATGATTCACAATTTTTTAATCTTCCTTTTGTTGACCAGCAGATTGAGCTTAAAAATGGAGTGATGATTTCATGACATTGACACCTGAAATTATTGCTATTTTAATGCTGGATGGCTTGTTTCTTTTTTTCTCCAGTATTGCGTTTGTGCTTTCATTGAAACTCTATTGGTATTGGGATAGGGATGCTACGAGTTTGCTTCAGTACCGTTTAGAAAAAGAGTCTTATTTGGTTGGGCTGATTATCAAATATATTTTTATGCTCAAAGTACCGCTTTTTTTATTTTTTATTTATACCTGCGATACACTCTCAGGGATTATTACAGGGGCAATGTGTGCAGCAGGGGTTGTGAATTCTGTTGATTTTGGACTTTTTTTACTACTTTTTAAACTGCTGAATCTCTACCTTTTTGGTTTTTGGCTTCTTTTACATGTAAGAGATGTTGAAAGCGAATTACAGCCTTATATCAGGCAAAAATCGCTCTTTTTTGGGATAGCTTTTTTCTTTTTTGTCGCAGAAATTGTGCTTGAAATTCTCTTTTTCACTTCTTTAAATATCAGTAAAATTGTCAGTTGCTGTGGTACACTTTTTTCAGCTTCAACGCAATCTTCGCTTTCGTTTCTCTTTTTAATGGAAAATTGGATGATTGTTTCTTTTTTTTACGCCTCTTTTGTCTTAATGCTTGTGGGATTTATGGTAAAAAATAGTGCGGTTTATCTTTTTAGTAATCTTCTTTTTCTCTTTTTTGCCATCGTCTCATTGATACTTTTTTTTAGTACCTATGTGTATGAACTTCCAACCCACCATTGTCCTTTTTGTTTGTTGCAAAGTGATTATTATGGCGTGGGATATTTTTTATATGCCACACTCTTTTTAGGAACATTTTATGGCATATGTGGGGTTGTGATTTCAACTCTGACACAAGGGTTTATTTTAAGGGCTATGCGTTTATCCATCTTTTTTAATAGCGTGTATGTACTCATTGTGAGTGCTTATGTGGTGGTCTATTTTCTTAAAAATGGAGTGTGGTTATGAAAAAATCAACACTGATTTTAATTGGTTTTCCCCTTGTTGCCTTGATGGTGATTTTTGGGTATTACGTTAAGATAAACCAAAAGCCAGATGACGTGGTCAACAAAGCGCAAACCCCTCTTGAATTTAAAGACAACACCCTTCAATGCCCGCAGTGCCATATGTATTTGGTGGGCAAAAAAGATACGGCTCAGTTTGTAACCTCTAAGGGAAAAACACACTTTTTTGATGATATTGGCTGTTTTGTTTTGTGGCAAAAGGAGCAGAAAAATCCTTTAGAAGGAGGAAAACTGTGGGTATTTAGTCGTGATAGTAAACGCTATATTGATGGGTTTAGCGCATGGTATTCCCTCATAGATGAGACACCTATGCAATATGGTTTTGCTGCGTATGAGCGTGCGAAAGAGGGTTTTATCGATTTTGAGGCGATGCGGTTACGCATGCTGAGGGGTGAAAATTTGAGTGACCCTCGAATAAGAAAGCAGCTTTTAGATGGGCAATAAATCTTTACATGTAAAAAGGAGAAAAGGTGGTAAAACGATGGATAATGGTCTGTTTAGGACTTCTTTTAGGAACGATGATGTATGCACAAGAGTTTAGTAAGGTAGCTTCCAAAGAGCCAGAGTTGATTCAAAAAGGGGAAGATAAGCTCTATTGTCCCATTTGCGGTATGAATCTAAAGCAATACTATAAAACCTCACATGGGGCAATTTTGAGCGATGGTACCGCCAAGCAGTACTGCTCGATTCGTTGTTTGGCTGCGGATTGGGAAGCCATAGAATCGCGCCTTGTGAAAGTAGTGGTCACGAATGTGGTGAGCGAAAAACTCATTGATGCGAAAGAGGCGTTTTATGTGATTGGCTCAAAAATACCTGGCACGATGAGTATGGTTAGTAAATTGGCGTTTGCAAAAGAAGCGGATGCGGTGGCGTTTATGAAAGAGCATGGCGGAGAGTTGGGGCGTTTTGAGAACGCTTTTTCTAAAGCCAAAGCTTCTTTGAGCGATGATGTTGATGAGTTTATTAAGAAAAAGCAAAAGGGTATGTACCCAATGGGCGAGAAGATTTACCACAAAGCGTGTGATAAAGAGAAGATTCATCTGCACGATTTTAATACCATTAGTGAGCTGAAAATTTTTGTGAAAAAATCACAGGTTTGTGGAGAGCTTGAGGAGAAAGAGCTTCAAGCTGTTTCACTCTATTTGTGGGAAATTTTGCGCTTTGCAGAGCACAATCATACGCATAAAAGCGTGATTCATGTCGAAAAAAGTGAAAAATGCCCTGTATGTGGAATGTTTGTTTATAAATACCCCAAATGGGCAGCTCGTATGAGTTATGAAGACAATGGTAAAAAAATGAGTCATGCGTTTGATGGGGTAAAAGATTTGCTTAAGTTTTATCATAATCCTTCAAAATGGGGCAACTATACCAAACTCAATGATGAAGCGTATACAATTTTGGTGAGTGATTATTATACCCAAGAGGCGATTGATGGCAAAAAAGCGTTTTATGTGATAGGAAGTGATACCTATGGACCGATGGGTAAAGAGTTTATCCCCTTTGCAACACTTAAAAGTGCGCAGACTTTTTTGAAAGACCATAAAGGCAGTGAAATTTTAAGTTTTGATAAAATTAGCGAAGTGTTAGTGTACGCTCAAGATAAGTAAGCAATGAGGGGCTTTTAAAGCCCCTTATAAAACTAGTCCACTTTGTGAATGAGGACGTCTGTGAAAGATTCTTTGAGAAGATTAAAGGCAAAGAGGCTAATCGCTCCAGAGGTATGCATAGCAACCATTTCAGGGTTAATCTCTTTGAGGGTTTCAAACGCTAAAGTCTCAAGAAGCAGTGTATGGATGCGCTCTTTTGGAAGGGCATTTTTTTCAACAAAACTTTCAATCGCTTTGTTTGTATCTTGAAAACAGCGTTGTTTAAATTCCTCAATATCTTCTTTCTCAAGTCCATATAAACTTAGGCGAAATTCAACAGGAAGATTCCATAGATGAAGCAGTGTTAAGCGCGCTTTAGGAAATAGCGCTGCTATATGTTTAATAAACTGTGCCGATGTATCTGAGAGGTCGGTGGGAATTAAAATGGATTTGTACTCTAGCGTATGTGTGTGTTTAAATACCAGTACAGGTATGCCTGCTTGTTTAATGATACTTTGCACATCAGAGCCTATAAAAATCTTTTCTGCAAGGTATTTGTTTTGGTTGTTTTCGATGATAAGCAGTGTCGCATTAATCGCTTTGGCTACTTCTGCAATACTGCTTTTAAGTTCTCCCTCAACGCAGTGAAAATGCTCTTTTACAAAAGAAGGAATCTCTTTTGTAATCTTTTCTAAACATTGAAGGTGGATGTATTCTTTATTTTTGAGAGTAAAAAAGGAGCTTTCAACGACGTGAACCACGTGAACAATACCATCCATTGTGCTTGCAAGTTCTATTGCTTTTTGTAAAATAGGGATGCTGTTTTGTGAAAAATCTGTTGCAACTAAAAGAGTGGGTTTCATAGTATCTCCTTTACGATAGGCTTTAATAAGAGTTCTCATTTAATTTTACTACAAAAAAAGTTTTTTAACCAAAACTGCTAGTTAAACAGAAGAGCTTTTTTGTCATTACTAAGCTTCAAAAAACAATTGATAGCATACGCAGTGATGAAGAACAATTCATAAATATTCTACAATAAGAGGGAGTATACTCTCCCTTTGGGAATGTTCATTCTCAAAAAGCAACATCATAATGAAACGCAATCCCTTTTTTCCAAACGCTTTCCCAGTTCCATCATCTTATCAAACATCCTAGCCTTAGCATAGTTTTCCAACCAACTCCAAATCCAATACGGAGCATTTTGAGTAGATTCCCATGCGTAAATACTTTGGGCATTAATATCGAGCAATTTTGCAAGTTCTTTTTTAGTAATGCCCGCTGCTTTAAAGAGATTATTTAAGCGTTCAAGCTCCATTCGCTTCATCCTTTGATGTTTTTTTAATCTTCAATAGATTTTAGAATTAATTCTATCTAACAATATAGTTTTTATGCCTTAAAAACTATATAAAGCACTTTCTTGTTTTTAGGAAAAATCTTATGAATAAAATAGCTTTAAAAATATTTATTAGAGTATTTTTTATAAATATAAATATCCTTTTATATAGTTTTTTCTTGAAATAAACTCTCGATTATTTTATACTATCTTTTTTGATGACTTTTTCAAGCGAGAGACCATGAAACACCAAAGATATGTAGGTCCTTATTGGACAATGAACTCTAGTGAAGCAGGTGCTGCTCTTTTAGTTGCAGCGATTATTTTAGCTATTCCAGCCATTCCTGCGGCTGTTTTTGGATGGTTTATTGGAGAGAACCTTCTTGGTAACAATTTTGCAAAATGGGGCTTTATGATACTTTTTTTTAGTATCACCTATATTTTTGTCTTACATGTAAAAGAAACCAAAGGCTTAGGTCATGCCATGCTTCTAGTCTTTTTAGAATACCTAATATGGGATTATAGCAGTATGGTATAATGCCACTAAAAAACTGGACAAAAATTTGAGAGGATATCTTCCTAAATGGTAAAATATATGAATCATTTTGGAGATAGAGATATGAGCAGAAAGAGAAAAGCGTATAGTGCTGAATTTAAGAC
>Ga0265295_1000319_pt1 | contig 98587 bp, 116 predicted proteins | sample Munlansysbiofilm_FD_192503 | JGI IMG/M metagenome (GOLD analysis project Ga0265295, IMG submission 192503) | Leachate microbial communities from a municipal landfill in Southern Ontario, Canada - Methane capture system biofilm | ecosystem: Engineered > Solid waste > Landfill > Unclassified ... | reverse complement strand
CTTTTAAATAATCTTGGAGTATAAACTGCTTGATTATTCTCTATTTTTGTTGAAATCAAAGATGAATTACCATTTGAAAACAAGTAGTTTGTTCCAACTAATGTTGAGTAATCAACCCATTCAAAAGTTATATTTCCACCCACTGTTGCTATTTCATCTTTTAATTTTGAATCAACATTACCAATAGAATTTGCAATAATTAAATTTTGTCTATCTCTTTCTTGTGTTAATACCATAAGCATTGGGTCAAATAAAATTTGAGTTGCTAAAATAGTATTTGGATTTATCTCATAAACTGTCATTTGAGATAAAATCAAAGAGCTTTTAACTAAATCTGTATTTAAAAAAAGTGATGAATTTCTCAATCTTGAATCGTTTACTATATTTTTAAAATTTTTTTCATCGTTACTTATCTCTTTTCTTAAATTAGAGTTTCCAATAACAAAATCATAACTATTTTTTAATTTAGTTCCTAAATATGTCTCTTGATAAAATGTACTGTTTTTTCCATTTGAATAATAACTTAATTTTTTAAGTTGATCATCATAAGAGATAGAACCAAAAATTAAATTATCATTATTTTCTAAACTATCCTTTTTTTCAATCAATGGCAAATAAACTTTAAAATCATCTGTTACAATTTTATTTAAATTATTTAAAGCATTTGGAGTAAATAAAGCTATAACTTTTGTAACACCCTCTTCTTTTAACTTAGAAAAAGCATTATTTATATTCTCATAACTCTCATTTTTGCTATCAACCACAATTAAATTATAGTTTGCTTGTTTATATGATAAATAACCAGAAATAGTACTTAAAGAACTTTTTGCATATTTTGAAACTAAAGTTGATGGATAAACAAAAGCTAATTTAACATTAGCTCTTGTTTCATCTATATTTATATTAATACTTTGTTGTGCAACTGTTTCTTCATCAGCTTGAGGTTGCACTGTATTCATACTTCCATTATTGCTATTATCAATAACTTCCTCTTTAATTATAGAATCATTCGAAATAAACTCTTCAACAACAGTTGTTTTGTCTTCTTTAACTTTTGTAGGAACACTTTTATTTTGATTTGGCATTTTTAGTTGTACTACTTGTTTTTGATTACAACCTAAAAAAACAAATGCAACAAATAATAAAGTCAATAATTGTTTCAATTTAACTCCTCCATAAAACTTTTAATTTTTAACATATCATAATAAGCATCTTTTTTTAAAGAAGGATTTCTTAATAAAAATGTTGGTGAATATACTGCCATTAATGCAATTGAATTAAAATTTAGCATTTTACCTCTAATTTGAAAAAAATTATCACCATTTTTCATTAAATAAGAATAAGTTTTTTCACCTAAACTAACTATTAATTTAGGTTTGATTAATTCAATTTGTTTGAGTAAATAGTCGTTACAAGTATCAAAACTTGAATTTGTAGCTCCATTTAAACTTTTACATTTTACCAAAGTAGTTATATAAACATCCTCTTTTTTAATATTTAGCACATTTTCTATCATTTTAGATAATAGTTCACCACTATTTCCAACATAAAAAGAGCCTAATTCATCTTCGCTTTTTGTAGGTTCATCACAAATAAACATAATTTTTGAATTTATATTCCCATATCCAAAAAGAACATTTTTTCTTACCTTACAAAGTTCACATAAATAACAGTGTTCTACACTATTTTTCAACTCTTTTATGTCATTTGGTAATTTGAAATTTTTTATCTCTTTAGAAAAAATATCAAATGATTCATGGTATGAAAATCCAAATGATTTTAAATTATATAAATATCTTAAAACTTGATTCTTAACTGATTTTGTCATACGTGATTCTACAAAAATATTACTTTAGTACAATTTATGTAGTTTAGAAGATTAAATAAGGAATAAATCCTTATTTAAATTTTAGATACTATTTGTATCTGTGAGTAATTCTACCTTTATCTAATGAATAAGGTGTAATTTCTACTTTTACAGTATCGTTAGGTAAAATTTTAATGTAGTGCATTCTCATTTTTCCTGAGATATGACATAAAACTACATGTCCATTATCTAACTCTACTCGAAACATTGCATTAGGCAAAGCTTCTATTACTTTACCATCAACTACGATTACATCATCTTTTGCCACATTTTCCCCTTAATTTTCCGAATTACTTAAAATAACAGCTCTACCATCAATAACAGCAACTGTATGTTCATAATGACTACCTCTTAAACCATCAGCTGAGACAACATCCCAACCATTTTTTAGAATAACAGGATTTCTGTCTTTACAACAAATCATTGGTTCTATACAAAATACCATTCCATTTTTAATTTTTGGTCCAGATTTTGTATCTCCATTTTCTAAATAATTTGGAATTTCTGGCTCTTCATGTGGTTTTTTACCAATACCATGACCACAAAATCTAACTAGTGGTTGATATCCTCGAGCAACAATAAAGTCTTCAATTTTTTTAGATAACTCTTTAAATCTCATGCCTTCTCTTATAATATCAATTGCATAATATAAAGAGTCTTTCGAACAAGCAATTAAAGCTTCATCTTCTTTTGAAATTTTACCAATTGGCATAGTAATAGCACTATCACCATACCAACCGTCAACCTCTGTACCAATATCAAGTCCAAGGATATCACCTTCTTTTAAGACAACATCACTTGGAATTCCGTGTATTATAACTTCATTTAAAGAAGTACAAATAGCATTAGGAAAACCATATAAACCTTTAAATGCAGGTCTTGCACCTAAATCTCTTATAAACTTTTCTCCCATTGCATCAACTTCTTTTAAAGTCATTCCTGCTTTTACATTATCTCTTAAATAGTTTAATGTTTTTGCAACAGCAACATTTGCTACACGAAGTTTTTCAATCTCATTTGGTTTTCTCAATGGAATTGCCATTTTAAAGCCCAACTGCACTTAATGTTTGATATTTATTCATATATTGTTGTGCTTCTATTTTTCTCATAGTATCAATTGCAACTTGAACAACGATTAAAACAGAAACTCCTCCAAAATAGAAAGGTACTCCCATAGCTTTTACGATAAGCCAAGGCAAAGTCGAAATTAGTCCCATATAAATTGCACCCCAAAAAGTCAATCTACCTGCAACTTCATTTAAGAAATCAGCTGTACTTGCTCCTGGTCTAACACCTGGAATAAATCCACCCTGTTTTTTTAAATTTTCTGAAATATCTTTTGCATTAAATGTTATTGAAGCATAGAAAAATGCAAAGAAAACAACAAATAAAAACATAAATAAATTAAATGTATATGAATTTGGATTAAGATAATCAGCAATCATAACTAGATATTTATTTTGACTTCCTTGTAAAACTGTTGCAGGGAACATCAAAATAGCACTTGCAAAAATTGCAGGAATTACTCCACTTAAATTTACTTTAATAGGAATATAATTCATAACTCTTCTTTTTTGATTCTGCATCATAACTTTTCTAGAATATGAAACAGGAACTCTTCTCTCACCTAATTCAACATAAATAATAGCTCCAACTGTTGCTAAAATAACAACTAAAATTCCGATTACTGTTAAGAAGTTCATTTGACCATTATTTACTAAGTCAATTGTTCCACCAATAGCACTAGGAATTGCTGAAACGATACCAGCAAAGATAATTAATGAAATACCATTTCCTATACCTTTTTGAGTGATTTGTTCACCAATCCACATTAAAAGCATAGTTCCAGTTAACATTGAAATTGCAGAAACTGCAATAAAAGTATTCATATCAATAGAAATTGCACCTTGTCCACTTTGTCCAGTTAATGAATTAAGACCAACAGAAACACCAATTGATTGAATTAATGTGATTACGATAGTTGTATATCTGATGATTTGCATATATTTTTGCATACCATCTCTTTCTTTTTTCATTTTACCAAGTGCTGGGAAAGTTGCTGCTAGAAGTTCCATAATAATAGAAGCAGTAATGTAAGGCATAATTCCTAGTGAAATAATACTTAGTCTTGAAACCGCATTTCCACTAAACATATTTACAAGACCTAATGCATTATGTGCATTTGAGTCAAAAAATTCTTTAACTACATCTATATTAACTCCAGGTACTGGCACATATGCCAGTAGTCTGTAAAGAAAAATAAAGCCTAATGTAATAAGAATCTTATTTATTAGATCTTTACTCATAATTATTTTCCAGTAGTTGTAACGTTTTCGTCTTTAATCTTAGCTACTAAATTTTTTGCAGTTGTTCCAATTAATTTAACTTTTTCAACAGATTTTGATAATTTATACACAGATTTAATTGAATCTAATGTAATTTCATCTAAAGTTGAAATTTGAGTTATTCTATCAACATTAATTGAATAAGGTTTTACTGTTCTTGAAGTAAATCCAATTTTTGGAAGTCTTCTAGCTAATGGTTGTTGACCACCTTCAAAACCTCTTTTTACGTTATAACCAGATCTTGCTTTTTGACCTTTGTTACCTTTTCCAGCAGTTTTACCTGTACCGCTTCCTTGACCTCTACCGATTCTTTTTACGTTTTTTGTACTACCAGCAGCTGGTTGTAAGTTATCTAATACCATATCTTATCCTTTTATCTTAGCTAGTGCTTCAACAGTAGCTTGTACAAGGTTGTTAGGATTATTTGAACCTAAAGATTTTGCAATAATATCTTTAACACCAGAAAGCTCAAGAACAGGTCTAGCAGCTCCTCCAGCGATTAGCCCAGTACCCTCAGATGCTGGTCTTAATAAAATTTTACTTGCATTATATTTATGTTCAATATCATGTGCTATTGTAGTTCCTTTAATAGAAACAGTAACTAAGCTTTTAAATGCATCATCTAACGCTTTTTTAATTGCATCAGGAACCTCTTTTGCTTTACCTGTTCCAAATCCTACTGTACCGTTTTTATCTCCAACAACAACTAAAGCTGTAAATCTGAATCTTCTTCCACCTTTTACAACTTTTGTTACTCTACCGATCTTAACGATTGCTTCTTGAAAGTCTTCTCTATTTACTGCCATCATTAACCCTTATAATTTAATACCATTTGCTCTTAATCCGTCGGCAAATGCTGCTACAACACCATGATAAAGATAACCGTTTCTATCATAAACTACTGATTCAATACCAGCTGCTTTTAGATTTTCTGCAAGTTGTGCTGCAACTTTTCCAGCATTTTCTTTATTTACATTTAAACCCATAGTTTTAGAGCTAACTGCTGCTAAAGTTACACCTTCAACATCATTAATAGCTTGTGCACTAACGTATCTGTTAGATTTAAAAATTGATACTCTTGGTTTTTCAGCCGTACCAAAAATGTTACCTCTAACTCTTTTTTTTCTTTTGATTCTTAAAGCAACTTTTTTTGCTAAATCTTTTTCTCTACTCATAGTTACACCTTACTTCTTAGAAGTTTTTCCGGCTTTTCTGATGATTTTCTCATCAGTATATTTAACACCTTTACCTTTGTAAGGTTCTGGTTTTCTAAAGCCTCTAATAATTGCAGCAGCCTGACCAACTTGTTGTTTGTCCGCACCTTTTACACTAACTATATTTTTTTCAACAGTGATTTCTAATCCTTTTGGGATTTCATAGTTGATTGGATGAGAGTAACCTAATGCTAACTCTAAAATATCACCTTTTAATGTTGCTCTGTATCCAACCCCGTTGATTTCTAAAGATTTAGTGAATCCCTCGTGTAAACCATTAATTGCATTTGCAGTTAATGCTCTATAAGTTCCCCAAAATGCAGAAGACTCTTTTGTATCACCATTTCTAGTTAATATAACTTGTCCGTTTGCAACTTCGATACCAACTCTTCCATGAGTTTCAACAGTAGAAACATTGTTTCCTTTTTTTACACTGATTAGTGTTCCATTTACTGTTACTTCAATTCCTGCTGGAATTGTGATAGGTTTTTTACCAATTCTTGACATTACACTCTCCTACCATACAGTACAAAGTACTTCACCACCAACATTAGCTGCATATGCTTCATCATTAGCAATAACACCTTTGTTAGTTGAAACGATAATAGTACCGTACCCATTTTTAAAGTTTTTAATTTCAGAAGCACTTTTATAAACTCTTCTTCCTGGTTTAGAAACTCTTGTTATTTCATTAATTACTGATTTCTCATTATCATCATATTTTAATTCAACTTGAATTGTTTTTTTATTGTTTTGACCGTCAATAACTTTGAATCCAGCAATATACTCTTTTTGTAATAAAACGTTTAAAACACCTACTACTGTATTTGAGTGTAATAATGTTGCAACTTCTAATCTTCTCATTGCAGCATTTCTAATTCTAGTTAAAGCATCTGCGATTATATCATTCATCATAGCTTATATCTCCTACCAACTAGCTTTTCTAACACCTGGTAATAAACCTTCGTTAGCCATTTTTCTTAAACAAACTCTACATAAACCAAAATCTCTATAAACAGAGTGAGGTCTTCCACAAACAGAACATCTTGTGTATGCTCTTACAGCAAACTTAGGTGTTCTTTGTTGTTTAGCGATCATAGATTTCTTTGCCATTACGCTCTTCCTTTTGTAAATGGAATTCCTACTAATTCTAATAATCTGTATGCTTCAGCATCATTAGTTGCACTAGTAGCAATTGAAATATTCATACCGTGTGTTTTAATGATGTTATCATAAACTACTTCAGGGAACATTAATTGCTCATCTAGTCCAAAGTTAAAGTTTCCTCTACCATCAAATCCATTTTTATTAAGACCTCTAAAGTCTTTAACTCTTGGTAATGCAACATTGCATAGTTTATCTAAGAAATGATACATTTGTTCACCTCTTAAAGTAACTTTAACACCAACTGGCATACCTTCTCTTACTTTAAATCCAGCTACTGATTTTTTAGCAATAACTTTAACAGCTTTTTGACCAGCAATTAAAGAAATTGTATCTTCAATATTTTGAATTAATTTAGAATCTTTCATCGCTTCACCAGCACCAACAGAGATAACAACTTTCTCTACTTTTGCTGTTAAAGTTTTGTTTTTTGGAAATTCAGTCTCTAAAACTGGTTTAATTTCTGATTTATATTTTTCAAATAATCTTGATGCCATTTTACTCACCTTCTACTTTTGCTACATTTGAAATATCAATTGGCATTTCTTTGTTTACAAATCCACCTTCTGGATTTTTTTCTTGATCAGGTTTAACAGTTTTTTTAGCAACTTTGCAATCTTTAACGATTACTTTTTTTTCTTTTGGTAATACAGCTAAAACTTCTCCAGTTTTACCTTTATCATCACCAGCGATGATTTTTACAGTATCACCTTTTTTAATTTTTAATTTAATTGCCATTATAATACCTCCGGTGCAAGTGAAACGATTTTCATGAAACCTGAATATCTAACTTCCCTAGCAACTGGTCCAAAAATTCTTGTTCCAACTGGTTCTCTTTTTGCATCAAGAATAACAGCTGCATTATCATCAAATCTAATTAATGAACCATTTTCTCTTTGAACTTCTTTATGAGTTCTAACAACAACAGCTTTTACAACTTGACCTTTTTTAATTTTTCCAGTTGGTAGAGCTTTTTTAACTGAAGCAACAATAACATCACCAACAGTTGCATATCTTCTTTTAGAACCACCTAAAACTTTGATACACATAATCTCTTTAGCACCTGTGTTGTCAGCTACATTTAATCTTGTAAAACTTTGAATCATTATTTAACTCCTGTAGCAACTATCGTCTTTAATCTAAAAGATTTAGTCTTTGACAATGGTCTACACTCAATAGCGATAACACTATCACCAACATTTAACTCATTTTTTTCATCATGAATTAAATATTTTTTAAATCTTTTTACCGTTTTGTGATATTTTGGGTGTAAAACAGATCTTGTAACTAATACAGAAGCAGTTTTATCACCTGATTTTTTTACCACTACACCTTGAATCTCTCTTTTATGTGTCATACTTAGATCCTTAGTTAGCTTTTACAGCAGTTAAAGCTGTTTGAATTTTTGCAATATCTTTTTTTGTTGCTCTTAATTCAGAAGTGTTAGTTAACTGCATAGTTTTTAGCTTAGCTTTTAATTCAAAAAGAAGCACCTTTTTCTCTTTTAATAATACTTGTAATTCATTCAAGTTTTTGTCTTTTAAATCAGTATAGTTCATTTTCGCTATCTCTTGTTACAATTTTAGTTTTGAATGGTAATTTGTGCATAGCTAAAGCTAAAGCTTCTCTTGCTAATTCTTCACCAACACCTGCCATCTCAAAACAAATTCTTCCAGGCTTAATGTTCATAACCCATTTATCAACTGAACCTTTACCTTTACCCATTCTTGTTTCTAATGGTTTAGCAGTAAGTGGTTTGTCTGGGAATACCATAATCCAAACTTTAGCTTGTCTTTTTACTTTTCTTGTCATAGCAATTCTTGACGCTTCAATTTGTCTTGAATCGATTCTTCCATGCTCAACAGCTTTAATTCCGAAATCTCCGTACGCTAAAGAGTTACCTCTATGAGCCATACCTCTATTTCGTCCTTTCATCATTTTTCTAAATTTAGTTCTTTTAGGCATTAACATAATTATTTACCTCTTTTCTTTGCTGGTCTTCTTTTTGGTTTAGAAGTTGATTCTTCAGCTTTTTCAGTAGGAATACCTTTTGCTAATACTTCACCTTTAAAAATCCAAACTTTAATACCTATACAACCATAAGTTGTATGAGCTTCAGCAAAACCATAATCAATTCTTGCTCTTAAAGTATGTAATGGAACTCTTCCTTCTAAATACCACTCAGTTCTTGCCATTTCAGCACCACCAAGTCTTCCAGAAACAGATACTTTAATACCTTTTGCTCCACCTTTTAATGCATTTTGCATAACTCTTTTCATAGCTCTTCTGAATGCAACTCTTCTTTCTAATTGTTGAGCAACATTTTCAGCAGATAATTGAGCAGAAATTTGTGGTTTTCTTTCTTCTTTGATGTTAACAGCGATTTCTTTACCAACTAATTTTGAAAGTGCATCTTTAAGTTTTTCAACATCTGCACCTTTTTTACCGATAATAATACCAGGTCTAGCAGCAACAACTGTAACTCTTACTTTTTTAGCAGTTCTTTCAACAACAGTTTGAGCAATTCCAGCGTAGTATAATTCTTTTTTTACATACTTTCTGATTTTGTCATCTTCTGCAACGTTTGCAGGCATAGTTTCAAATTTAGGAAACCATCTTGATTCCCAGTTTCTATTAATACCTAATCTTAGTCCAATTGGATTAACTTTTTGACCCATTATTTGTCTCCTTTAGTTGCAGCAGCTACTTCAATCATAATATGTGCAGTTGGTTTATGCTTTGGTGAAGCTGAACCTCTTGCTCTTGGAGTAAATCTTTTTAGAACTGGTCCTTTATCTACTCTAGCTGATGTAATAACTGCATCAACTGGATCTAAACCTGCATTTGCAACAGCAGATGCGATAACTTTAGAGATAATTCCAGCAGCTTTATTTGGAGTAAATTGTAAAGATGCAATAGCATACTCTGCATTCATTCCTTGAACTTCTCTTGCAATAAGTCTTGCTTTAATAGGAGAAACTCTAATAAATTTTAATATTGCTTTAGCCATTCTTATGCCTTTCTTTGAACAGAACCTTTATGGCCCTTAAATGTTCTAGTTGGTGCAAACTCACCTAATTTATATCCAACATGGTTCTCTGTAATTAATACAGGAACAAAGTTTCTTCCATTGTGCACATTAAAAGTTATTCCAATCATATCTGGTAATACAGTTGATCTTCTTGACCAAGTCTTAATTGGTTTTTTATCGTTAGTACTATTTGCACTAAGAACTTTTTTCATTAGGTGTGCGTCTACAAATGGTCCTTTTTTTATTGATCTTGCCATCTTAAACCCTTACTTCTTTCTTTTTGAAATGATTAGTTTGTCACTAGCTTTTTTCTTTCTAGTTTTATAACCTTTAGTTGGCATACCCCATGGAGTAACAGGATGTCTACCAGAGTTAGTTTTACCTTCCCCTCCACCGTGTGGGTGATCGATAGGGTTCATCGCAGATCCTCTTGTTTGAGGTCTAATACCAAGGTGTCTACTTCTACCAGCTTTACCAACAACCATATTTGTATAATCTTCATTTCCAACTACACCAACTGTAGCCATACAAACACCAAGAATTTTTCTCATTTCACCAGAAGGTAATCTTAAGATAACATATTTATCTTCTCTACCCATAATTTGTGCATATCCACCAGCAGCTCTAGCAATTTGAGCACCTTTTCCAGGTTTTAATTCAATGTTATGAACCATTGTACCAACTGGAATATTACTTAGTTGCATTGCATTTCCAGGTAAAATATCTAATCCTGATTCAGCAGCTTGTACTTTATCACCAACTTTTAATCCAGAAGGTTGAATAATATATCTTTTATCACCATCTAAATAAGAAACAAGACAAATTCTGCAGTTTCTGTATGGGTCATATTCAACAGTTGCTACTGTACCTTCAATACCGAATTTATTTCTTTTGAAATCAATAATTCTATATAATTTTTTAGCACCTGCTTCTTTGTGTCTAGATGTAATTCTACCGTTATTATTTCTACCAGCGCTTGCTTTTACTTTTACAAGTAAAGATCTAACTGTTGGTTTTGAAGTAATATCAGAAGTATCCATAACAGACATAAATCTTCTTGCAGGAGTTATTGGTCTAAATTTTTTAATTGCCATTTTTTACTCCTTAAGCTGATAGGTTCGCAATAGCTGCGCCCTCTGGTAATGTTACATAGAATTTTTTGAAATCAGCTCTTTTACCGATTTTCCCTCTAAATCTTTTAACTTTACCATCTTGTCTCAAAGAATTAACTTTTGATGGAGTAACACCAAAATACTCTTTAAATACTTCTTTTAAACCGTTTTTAGTCATTCTTGGACTAGTTTGAACAACGATTACACCATTTTCTTGAAGCTCAATTGTTTTTTCTGTATATAATATTGCTTTAATATCTGTAATATCTGCCATCTTAAGCCTCTTTTGTTAATGCATCAAGTACTGATTTTTCAATTAGTACTGAGTGGTAAACAGCAATTAAATAAGCGTTAACTTCTTGCTTTTCAACCATATAACAGTTTTTAATATTTCTAAATGCTAAATAAGTTTTTTCATCAATAACATCACATACTATTAATGTATCTCTCTTATTTATTTTACTTAAAACTGCAACTGCTTCTTTTGTTTTACCTGATTCAATTTTTAATGAATCAACAACAAATAACGAACCATTATTAGCTTGTGCATTTAAAGCATATTTTAATGCTAAAGCTTTTTGTTTTTTATTTACTTTTTGGTTATAGTTTCTTTTTGTAGGACCAAATGCTTGTCCTCCACCAACAAATAATGGTGATCTTTTTGAACCCCATCTAGCTGCTCCAGAACCTTTTTGCGCTTTAGGTTTTTTACCACCACCGCTTACTTCTGCTCTAGTTTTAGCTCTTGCAGTGTTTGCTCTTAATGAAGCTAAATATGATTTTACATATAAATATAAGTTGTGAGAGTTGATCTCTTCATAACTTGCTGGTAAAACTACTTCACCATTATTTTCAAATTTTTCATTTAATACTATAGCTTTGCTCATTTAGCAACCTTTATTTTTCCTAATGAACCATTTGCACCAGATACTGAACCTTTTAAAACTAAAATTCCTGTTTCAGCATCAAATGAAATAATTTCATTTTTTACAGATACATTTGTATTTCCGTATTGCCCTGGCATTTTTTTACCTGGCTGAACTCTTCCTGGCCATTCGCAGTTACCGATTGAACCAGTTCTTTTACCCATTCTGTGACCATGAGATGCTCTACCACCAGCAAAATTCCATCTTTTAACAGCACCAGAGAAACCTCTACCTTTTGTTTTAAAAGTTGATTTTACTACTTTAGCTTCACCTAATCCAGAAACATCTAAATCACCAGCTTCAGCATTTGCTACAGTAATTGTTGCAAATCTATTAAACTCTTTAGATAAGTTGAATTTTTTTTGTTGACCTTCAATAGCTTTGTTAAATTTTTTACCATTGCTATAAGAAACTAGTGCTACACCTTCAGTTACTTCACATACTTTTGTATCAAGAACTCTTAAAAGTGTAACAGCTGTACTTGGAACAGAAACTGTTCTACTCATACCGATTTTTTGAACTATAAATTCCATCTTGTATTACCCTTTCTTTTATTCTTGACCCATTGATCTAACTTCAACATCAACTTCAGGAGCTAAGTCAAGTTTCATTAATGAATCTACTGTTTCAGGAGTTGCAACTATGATATCAATAATTCTTGAATGAACTCTGATTTCAAATTGTTCTCTTGAATCTTTATTTACGTGAGGACCTTTAATAACTGTGTATCTTCTGATTTTTGTTGGAAGAGGGATTGGACCTCTCAAATCAGCACCAGTTCTTTTTACGGCTTCAACAATTGAAGCAACACTTCTGTCTAAAACTCTATGATCATAAGCTTTAAGCTTTAATCTGATTTTTTCCATTTAATTTCCTTTAAAGAACTCGTTAGATGTGTAAAATTACACCCTAACCACATTTAGTGGACGCGGATTATAACTTAATTTGAGTTAAATGTCAAGTATTATGGGAGTTTGATTAAAAATATAGTAAATTTATTTCCTTATAAAAAGGAATAATATATAAAATAGTAGCTAAAAAAGATATATTTTAAGTTTCATTAAAGAGCAACTTACTCTTTAATGTTATTTCCACAATTCATACAAAAATCTAATACACTTATAGTTTGTTTATTACATACTTTGCATTCAATTTTTAACTGATTTTTACAACAAGGACAATAATTCATAAAAATATAATCAACTTTATTTCCACAAATATTACAAATGTTTTTATTATAAGAATCATATATTGATATTTTATTATTTTTTAATTTTTCATTTTCTTCTTTAAATCTTTTTTGTATTCTAATTATAATAAAAATGAATAATAAGATTGCAATTGCTATAGCAAAATAATAGACAATAAAAGGCACTTCTAAGTTATAAAAAAACATCAAAAGTTTTTCTAAAAATATCTTTGGAATAAATATATTTATCAAACTAAAAATAGAAATTAAAGTTGGAATCATAGTAACAACTAAAATGTTTTTATATATGATGTATAAAACATATTTATCTTTTTTCAAATAGTTTTTCATTAGATAAAAGAAGATTAAAACTAAAGGAATTAAAAATAATAAAATTACAAATTCATATTTAATTGAATAATATTTTTCAACTTTTTTAATATCATTTAATACTGAAGTTTTATTTGAATTTATATAAGAACTTAAATCATTTACTAAGTTTTCTTCTTTAAATTTATTAAATAAATCATCTTTTAATTTAGTTATTTCTTCTAATTCTAATGATAGATTTTCATACTTTTCTTTGATATTTTGTGCTGTTAAATTACCTTCAACAATAGATTTATCTACTTCTTGGTTACTGATTTTTTCAAATAATAAAGTATTATAATTTTCTTTTAAATATGATATTTGATTATTTAATTCATAAGATTTATTTGATAACTCTTCATTTTTCTTTTTTAAACTTTTAATATCTATATTATTTTTAATTAAACTTATTTTTTCAAATATCAAGCTACATCTACTATCTACTTCCAAATCTTTAATATTTTGATACTTTGAATTATAATTTTGAGCATTGTAAATATAATTATTAAAGTCATCTACATTTAAATTGTAAGTAAAAATATCTCTACAATCGTATGGGAATTTTGTCATTGGATTATTTAAAACTCTTGTTTGAAAATCTATTCCTTTATCAAGAATAAATAAAACTAAAATATTTAAAATAATTAAAGACAAAATAGTAAGTTTTGAGAGTTTTTCTTTTCCTTTATAAACAAAATTGTTTGAAAAGAAATTTTTAATTTGATTTTTCAAAATAGTTCCTAATAAATTTTCTTATTATTTTACTATTTTTTCCTTATTTTATAATCGATAAATTTTTATATTAAATTTTAAAAACGATTATACAAAATATTTAGAAGCATTATCTTTTAATTTTTTAAATATTTCATCAAAAGAAGCGGGATAAACTCTTGTTCCACCAATTGTACTTATAAAATTTGTATCACCAATCCATCTTGGCAAAATATGATAATGAACGTGTTGTTCTATTCCAGCACCTGCTGCACGTCCAAGATTCATTCCAATATTACAACCTTCACAAGGCATAACTTCTTTTAAAAGCTTAACAGCTTGTCTTACTCTAATACTTACTTTTAACCAAACATTTTCATCCAAATCTTCGATATTACAAGTATGAAAATAAGGAATAACCATAATATGACCTGGACTATATGGATATTTATTCATAACAACATAACAATATTCATCACTAAATATTACTTGTAGTTTTTCATCCTTTAAGTTTTTTCCAATATGACAAAAAACACAACCTTCTATTTTATCTTCGCTTACATATTCATATCGCCAAGGTGAGTAAAGGTGTTCCATTTAAAAAACCTTATATAAAATTTGGTGCATCGTTTGCAAATAAAATTAAATCACCAGTTCTTGTGAGTTCTGCTATAACTTCTTGCATTTTTGATTTATCTTTTAAAATATAGACTTTATTTTCATTTATATTAGCTTTTAAAAGTTGAGTATTTAAACTTCCAGTCAAAATAACATAATCAAAATTTTCATCTATTGCTTTTGCTAAAAGTATATTTGCTTCATCAGTTGATTCTACAAGTCCAGGAGTTATGATAACTTTTCTACCTTCATAACTTGAACAGATATTCACAGCTTCCAGCATTCCTTCTAAATTTCCATTAAAAGAGTCATCTACGATAATTTTTCCATTTGCTTCTATTTTTTGCAACCTATGTTCAACTTGAGGTAAAGTTGTAAGTGCAGCTTTTATCTCTAAAATATCCATTCCTAGATAATGTGCAACTAAAATAACAGCTGTTAAATTTATAGCATTAAAACTTCCTAAAATTGGTGCATAAAAATGTTCAATATTTCCACCAACTTCAACATCAAACCAAATTCCATCTAAATTACTTTTTACTATATGTAAACTATTTGGGAATTTTGTAATATTTTGACTATTTGAAATAGGAACTGATTCATGTACAAATCCCATTTTCATATTTGGAGATTTTAAAATCTCCATTTTTGTATTTATGATATTTTCTAAAGTTTTAAAATACTCAATATGTTGTTCTCCTACACTTCCAATAACACAAATTTGAGGTTCTAAAAACATAGTTATTTCTTCAATATCACCTTTTACTCTTGCCCCTGCTTCTGCTATATAAATTTGAGTATCAGCTGGTAAATCTTTATTTACATCAAGAACTATTCCTGCAATAGTATTTACACTTCTTGGTGTTTTATAAACTTTATATTTATTTTTCAAAATATGATAAAGATAATTTTTAATTGAAGTTTTACCAAAAGATGCAGTGATTTCTACTATTTTTAAATCTTTTATACTTTTTACTCTTTTTTTACCTTTGTGCTTAAAAGAGATAAAAAACAGTTTTTCTAATAGTGTAGAAAAAATATAAGCCAAAAGTAATGGAGTAAAAATAAATAAATTTGTACAATTTGGATTAGATAAACAAAGAGAAATTATAGCAAATGCACTCAATAATAAAATCACTAAAAATCTTTTAACTCTTGAAGTTAAAACTAATCCACGATCTAATTTTTTATTCCATAAAACAAAACTTGTCAAAAATACTAGAAAAAAATAAATAGCAAAATAAGGTTCAGGAATGATATAAAATAGAACAATAGGAGAGAGAAAGTATGTGATATGCCATTGCCATTTATGATGTTTAAATATAACTCTATCTAATTTATAATTGTACCATTGTAGATTAGTTATCAAATACCAACCTAAACTCATTATTAAAACAATGTGTGTGATTATATTAATATATTCCATTTTCTATTCTTTCACAAATATTTTTTGCTTTTTTTATAAAAAAGTAATGATCCCCTTCAAAAGCTTCAAAAGTAGATTTTTTTATCAAATTTGCTATTTTTTGTCCAGATTCTAAAGAAGTTGCTTTATCATCTTTCCCCCAAAAAATAAAAGCTTTATTTGAGAAATCTGAAAAATGAGAAGAAAAATCTTCATTTACAACATTTTTAAAAGTTGCATACATATTTTCACTCATTTTATCTACATCTTTACTTCTAAATCTTTTTGTTATATTTCTTAAACCTAAAAAATTTAAAACTTTTGCAAAAAAGATTTTTAGTTTCACATCAAAAGGTTTTTCTTCTAAAATTCCAGCACTACTTAGAAGTATAAGATTTTGTGGATTAAGTAAAGTTGCTACTTTTCCACCATAAGAGTGTCCTGCTATAAACTCTTTAGAAGAGTGAAGAAGTTTTAAAAATTCTGAAGTTATATTTACATAATCATTTGTAGTTAAAACATATTCATTTGGACTTTTTCCAAAACCTGGTAAATCAATATAGATATGTCTAAAATCTTTTAGATATCTAGAAAATGCACTTTTCATAATATCTTTATTTGAACCCCAGCCATGAAGAAAGATTATATCCTTTGTTGCACTTGGATTTATAATCTCGTAAGAAATATCAAAAATTTTATTATCAATAATTATATTTTTGATTGCCAAAGTTATTTTCCTTTAGCTGAATGAATTTTATTTACATATTCATAAGTTATTGGAATATGTTTTTTTCTAGGAAGATTTTTTGATACTTGATGAAATAAAGATTGAAAATCTTCAAATAAATAGTTTGCCATAGATCCAGGAATTGAGTTGATTTCATTTAAATAAATTTCATCATTAATCACAAAAAAATCACATCTTATAATTGAGCCTTCAAATAATGTATTATAAAGTCTTTTAAATGATTCTTTTATTTCGTTATTTAACTTCTCGCCTAAATCAACCTCTTTTGCTTTTGATGTTCTTGAAAAATCTAAATATTTTTTATCAAAATCTAAAAATTCAGCTTTTTGTGGTTCTTCAATAATTGAGAATTTAAATTCTCCATTTACTTTTGTTCCAGCTAAATTATACTCTTTTACTCCACTAATAAAAGGTTCAATTATAATTGCATCATCAAATTCAAAAGCAACATCTAAAGCATATTGAAGTTCTTCTTGAGATTTAACTATTGCTACACCAATTGAACTTCCTAATTTTACAGGTTTTAAAATAACAGGGAAACTATCTACTTCAATTTTGTCATCTTTTGTAAAATATTTGTAATCTAAAGTATTAACATTAACACTTTTTGCATAACCTTTTGTCAAAAATTTGTTTGAACTAACAACACAAGCTTCTGTTCTTGGAGCAATAAAAGGAATAGAATAAAAATCTAAAACAGAAGATAAAATACCATCTTCTCCATCTCCACCATGAGAAAGATTTAAAACAACATCAAAATCTATATTTTTATCTTTTGAGAAAACTCCACCTTTTTTATAAAAACCACCTTTTTGAAAATAAACCTTATCAAATTTTTTGTATTCACCACTGCTAAAAAGTTTTGATTTTATAATATTTGTTGGAATATGATACATCTGTCTTGAAGAGTCTAAAAACAAATAAATTATTTCATCTTTTTTTAAAACATCTTTTAATGCAATTGAACTTACTATTGAAATTTCATGTTCAAAACTTATTCCACCAAAAACTATTGCTACTTTCATTAATAAACCTTTTTTATACTATTTTTGTAATTTTTTTAATGCTTCTTTTACTAAATCACTTGTATTTGAGCTAACACAAGTTTTTAATACACTTGATACTAAATCTTTTTTAAATCCTAAAGATTCTAAAGCTAAGGCAGCCTCTAAAGCTGAAGATGAACCACTTGTTTCATCATTTGAATCAATAATAAATCCAGATAATTCTACTAAAATTCTACTAGCACCTTTAGGTCCAATTCCTGGAACTCTTTTTAACATTGAAACATCATTTGAGCTTACTATTTGTGCAAATGATGTTGGTGTAAAAGTAGAACAAATTGCAAGTGCAACTTTAGGTCCAACTCCATTTATTTTTATAACTGTATCAAAAAGCTTTTTTTCATTTGAATCCAAAAAACCATATAAACTTTGTGCATCTTCTCTTATAATATGAGTTATTTCCAATTTTACATCATCAGAAACAATCTTTGAACTACAATTCAACGAAACGAAAACTTCATAAATAACTCCATTTACATTTACATTTAACTGTGTTGGTTCTTTTTTTACTATTTTTCCTATAAGTCCTACTATCATAAACTATTTTTTTTCTCTTTGTAAAAATTATAATTTTTATTTAAAATTAATATTTAATAAATAAACTTCATTATATAATAAATACACTTAAATAAAAAGGCTTGTACGATGTTTGAAATTATAACTAAAAAGATTAGTAATAAGATCATAGTTGCTCTATTTGCATTGATGTTTATTAGTAGTACCACTATTGTATATATAACTACATCTAAAGTTACCAAAGATTCTATTGCTAATGCTAAAGAAAATTTAGGGATGCTAAATGCATCTATGTTTCAAACTCTAAGAAATACTATGAATACAGGAGATCCTGCTCTAATTGCAAAAGCTGAAGAAGAAGCTAGACAAATAAAAGGTGTAAAAAATCTAACTGTTGCAAAAAGTCAAGCTTTACTTGAACTATATCCTTCAAATACTCAATTTACTACTGATAAAGAGATTCTAAAAACTTTTGAGACAAAACAACCAGCGATTATTCAAACTGATGATAAAAATGGTCATGCTTTAAGAATGATTAAACCTATGATCGCAACGAACGAATGTTTGATGTGTCATGCAAATCAAAATGAAGGTGATGTTATAGGAGTTATGGACTTAACTTTCTCTTTAGATGAAGTGGATGTTTCTATTGGTCGTTTAGTAACTGATATTTCAATAATATCATTAATCTTAGGTTTAATCACTATTGGTCTTATTTTTATAATTGTTAGAAAAGCAACAAATCCTATAGATGATTTAAAAGATGGTTTTTCAAATCTTTTAAATTCAAATGATTCTAATATTAATTTAAATATCAAATCAAACGACGAAATTGGTGATGTTGCAAAACTATTCAATGCTTATATGGATAAAGTAAGAGATGGTTTAAAACAAGATGAAAAAGTTATTGAAGAAGTTAGCAATATCATAGAAAAAACATCAAATGGTTTCTTTGTTTATAATGTAAATTCAAAAGCTGCAAATCCTCACGTAGAAGATTTAAAAAATAAATTAAATATAATGATAAGTACTATAAAAGAGACTCTAGATAAAATAAATGAAACTTTAAGACACTATTCTGAATCAAAATATGATTTTATTATGAATGATAGCATTCATGGAAATTTAGGTTCATTAGTATCTGGTATAAAATTAGTTGGTAATAATACTTCTGAAATTCTAGCTATGATTATGAATGCAGGAAATGCTCTAAACCAAAATAGTAAAACTTTAACTGAAGCTTCGAAAAATTTATCTCTTTCGTCAAATGAACAATCTGCATCTTTAGTTGAAACAGCTGCTGCAATTGAGCAAATCACAGCAACAATTCATAATAATACAACTTCAACTGTAGAGATGTCTAAACTTGCACAAAATCTTATAGATTCAGCAAAAAATGGACAAGTTTTAGCAAATCAAACTGCACTATCTATGGATGAAATAAACAAAGAAGTAAGCTCAATAAATGAAGCTATTGAAGTTATTGATCAAATTGCATTTCAAACAAATATCTTAAGTTTAAATGCAGCAGTTGAAGCAGCAACTGCAGGAGAAGCAGGAAAAGGGTTTGCTGTTGTTGCAGCAGAGGTACGAAATCTTGCAAATAGAAGTGCTGAAGCAGCTAGACAAATAAAAGATATAGTTGAAAATGCTACAAACAAGGCAAAAGAAGGTAAAAAAATCTCAGATAATATGATACATGGATATACTGAGTTAAGTGGTAATATTGCAACTACATTAGAAACAATTGATGATGTTTCTAATTCATCAAAAGAGCAAGAAAAAGGTATTGTTCAAATTGGAAATGCTATTACTCTTTTAGATAAAGCAATACATAAAAATACTGAAATTGCAAAACAAATTTCAACAATAACATCAAATATTAGTTCAATGTCAAGTTCGCTTATAACTGTAGCTTCAAGAGCATCTTTCTTAGAAGATTCTTTAGATAAAGTTTGTGATATTGACTTAGTTTATGATACAGCTTTAATTAAAGTAGATTTATTAAATACAAAAGATGGAATTTATGGAAAACTTGGAAGTTATGACAATTTTGGAATTGAAAAAAATCAAAATCTAAAAAATTGGCTAACTGATATATCTGCTTCTAATAAGGAAATAGATTCTGAATTTATAGAAGAGTTAAATAAACTAGATGAAAGTTTCCACAAAACACTTCAAGAATTAGTTGAAATAAATTCAAATAAAGATAAAAATACATTTTTAAATAAAAAAGCTGAAGAGGTTGAAAATAAATTAGCACAAATTTTTGAAAATTTAAATAATCTAAAAAAATACCACTGTAAAGAAAATCAAAAATAAAAGAAGGTTTTTCTTCTTTTATTTATCAATCTTGCATCTGTTTTATCAAAGCTTCTAATTCTTCATCAGATAAACTATCTTCTGTCTTGTCAATAGTTTTTGCACTTGGTGCTAAATTATACTGACTTTTGTCAATATCATTTTTTTCACATACATAATTTACTACTCTTTCAATTTTTTGTCTATATAAATCTTGATGTTGTAAAGAACCATAAATATTTGATATCAAAGTAGTTATTTTTTCTCTTTTATATAAAGGGATTTCTAAGTCTTCAATTATGCTTGCTATATCTTCAGTATTACTAAAAATTTGCTCCGCATCATTTTCAGACTCTTTTATCACTTCACAAAGCTGTGTTATCAATTCTTCGTATTTCATTCTTTCCCTTTATATGTAGTTTAAAAAGTCTAACTTATTTTAACTTAATAAATTAATGAATTATTTCTGCAATTACTTCAGTTGCGTAAGAGCCTTTTGGAAGATAAAATTGTAGTTCTATCCAATTTTTATCTTCTTTATAATTACTTTCTAATTCTTCAGGAAAAATCCAAGCAAATCTTCTTGCTCCATCTTCATTTATTTCTTCTTCAAACTCTCTTTCTATTTCGTAAGCTAAACCTTCAGAGTTTTTTACTCTTTTACCAGATAAAAGTCCAGTTGGGACTCTATCCCTTTCATAAAATTTTAAAGATTCTGTTTCTAAATCTTCAATAGTAAAAATTTTTCCAAAAGGATAATGTGATAATAAATCACCTGTCATAATTTTAAAAGGGTGTTTTTGTTTTTTCATTCTTTTTACAACTTCAAGTGGAAGATTTAGTTTTTGATAAATCTCTTTTGGTTCAAAAGCATCAACCAATTTTGAAATTTCTATTCTTTTAGAAAGCCAAGAGTTAAAAAGATAACTTTGATAAGCATTAATGTACATCTGTTTTAAGTTTCTATTTCTCTCTTTTAATTTTCCATCAATTATATCTTTACCTTTTTTATAATTATCACCTTCTATTCCAAATCTTTGGAAACCAAAGTAATTTGGAATTCCAAAAGTAGCAATTTGTCCTAATGCTTCTTCAATTTTTCTTTTCTCAACTAGCCCTACTCTTTTTAATCTAATAAAGAATTTATTACCTTTTAAATGTCCAATTTTGATTTTATTATTATGATAAGTTGTTTCAAGTATTTTTATATTTTCGTGTTGAAAGTTTTGTAATTTTTCTTCAAATTTTCTATGAACTGAAATAGATTGGATTGTCATCGCATTTTTATCTTTAAGTCCTGCATATCCAAACTCTCTTGTACTACACTCTAAATATCTTGCTAAGATTTCAATAGCATCCCAAGTAGCTAAATCTTTTTTTCTTAATTTTAATATAAGATGTTCACCTTCACCTGAAAACTCATAAAGTGGTATTTCTGTAACCACAAAATCATCTTTGCTTTGCTTAAATACTACATCTATTTTAGAGTGATTTAAATATCTTTGTAATTGTTCCAAATTTTTTCCTTTAAATTAAGTTCCTAATTTTAAGGAACCGATACATTTCTAACTACTTTTTGACACAATTTTTTAAAAATTGTTAAAAGTAGCAAAATACTAAAGAGAACAACGAGTTGTTCTTTCTACTTCTTAACTAAAAATGATGATTTTTACAATCTGTTTTGTATTCACCTTTTATTGCTTTTGCAAAAATATTTAGTTTTATTTTATGTTTTCTTGCTATTTTTTTTATTTTACTTAAATTCTTTTTATTAAAAGAAAAAAGTATTTCATATTCTTCACCAGAAGTTCCTATTTTTTCATCTATTTCATAAAAAAATTCAAAGCCTACTTTACTTGCTTTTGATAAACGTTCAAGTTCAAAAAATAATCCATCAGAAATATCAAGTGAGGCTGTGACATAAGAAGATATTTCATAAAAAAATTCTGGATTTAAAATAGGTTTTATAAATTTTGATTTTTTAGATATTTTTTTATTTTCAAAAAGTTTTTCTAAATCTTTTTTTGTAGTTCCTAATTTTCCAGTATAACAAAGAATTTGACCTTTTTTTATACCATTTCTAAATATTGGATTTGATGTTTTTGAAATAATTGTTACACTAATATCAAGTTTTTCATTTGCTATTGTATCTCCACCAATTATTTCTATGCCAAATTCACTAGCAGCTTTTTTAAAACCTTTTGCTAACTCTTGCAAATCTTCATTTGAATATGATTTTGGAATAGCAACACTTAGAAGTGCATACAAAGGTCTTGCATTCATTGCAATCGCGTCAGAAATATTAACTATCATTGATTTATAAGCAATTTGTTTTAAACTCATCCACTCTTTTTTGAAATGAACATTCTCAAAAAAAGCATCCATTGAGTAAACAAAACCATCAATAAAAGCACCATCATCACCAATAATTTTATTATTTGAAAATTGTTTTATAAAATATTCTTCTTTATTCATTAGGACATTATATCAAATATAACTGCTAATTTAGTTTTAGGTATTTTTAATATTATAAATTTGAAATGAAATAACTGCATAACAATATAAATCGCTTAATTTAACAAAAAATTAACACCTTTTTTATATAATTAAACATTTTAAAACAAAGGAAATTTATGAAAAAAAGTATATTTTTCATGTTTATTGCTTCTTTATTTACAAGCTTAAATGCTCATGACATGATGTCGCATTCTAATCATATGGAAGAGACATCAAAAAAAGTAGATATAAAAGAAACATTAATTGCAAAAAAAGGTAAAAAAATATTTGAAGAACTGTGTGATAAAAATCAAATTAAAGATTTTACTTCACAACATGAAGCAAAAGAATTTTTAACAGCAAATGCTATTTGTAAAAATTTAGATGAAGATAAAATAGAAGCTGTAAGTCTTTATTTATCAAATCCACTTTTAGCAAATGAAAAATCTCAAGTTATTGATGTTCCTAAAGATGCAAAATGTCCAATTTGTGGAATGTATGTAGCAAAATATCCAAAATGGGTAGCAAAAATTTCAACAAAAAGTGGAAATTCTTACTATTTTGATGGTGTAAAAGATATGTTAAAGTTTTATTTTGATCCATCAAAATATACTAAAAATGAAGTTAGCATAGATGAAATAACTGTAACTGACTATTATTTCCTTGAAGCAATTAATGCTAAAAATGCTTATTTTGTAGTAGATTCTAATGTTCATGGTCCTATGGGAAAAGAAATCATTCCTTTTAAAGATGAAACTCAAGCTAAAAAGTTTATGCAAGACCATTTTGGGAAAAAAGTTTTAAAATTTGAAGAATTAGATAAAACTATCTTTGAATAAATTACATTACAATGCGATTTTTTCGCATTGTTAGTAAAATTAGTTTTTTATAAAAGAACAACAATAATCAGTTAAATTATGTACTCTTAGTTTAAATTTTGAATTTGCTGGAACTTCAAAAGAAGCAGGAGCATCATATTTTTTCCACTCTTGTGCTGGTAATAAAACTTCTAAAGAACCCATTTGAATATCAATAATCTCTTTATTTACTGTATTTAACTCATATTCACCTGGAAGCATAATTCCTAAAGTTTTTTTAGAACCATCTTCAAATGTAATCGATCTACTAGTAATATTTCCTCCATAAAGAATGTTTGCTGCTTTTGCAATAGAAACACCTTTGAACTGTGCCATATATTCTCCTTACTATCAAATATCTTATATTCTAACACAGATATTATACTAAATAATTGAAGCAAAAGGGTAACTCTTTTTTGTTATAATTACCAAATTTAAAAAAAGGTGTAAAAATGACTATCCAAAAAGAGTTAGAAAAATTAATAAAAGATGAAGTTCTTATCGAAATAGAAGATTATATTGATGATTTATTTGAAATTATTGCTTCAAAAAAAGATGATGAAAATGTAAAAGAAGAGTTAAAACATATGCAAGAGATGAAAAAAGATTTTGAAGATATGTTAGAAGACTTGGGAAATAACGAAATTGATGATGAAGAGTGCAAAGAGATAATTGAAGAGATAAAAGAGATGCTAAAAGAAGATTAATGCAAGGTTATATTTTAGATATAAAACCTGTAAAAGACGATGATTTAATCGTAACTATTTTAACGGAAAATGAACTTCTGACAACATATCGATTTTATGGTGCTAGACACTCAAATATAAATATAGGATATAAAATCGATTTTGAATTAGAAAAAACTAGATCAAGTATTTCAAGGCTTAAAGATGTTTTACAACTAGGATTTCCTTGGATACTTGATAATGAAAAAATGTACTGTTGGCAAAGATATATAAAACTATTTTATCCCCATTTAAAAGATTTAGAACAAGTTGATAGTTTTTATTTTTACTCTTTAGATAATTTAGTTCATATTATTTCAAAACAAAATGTATTACGTGCAATTTGTGAATCTTATATATCACTAATAGAGTTTGAAGGAAGATTACATAGTGATTTTGAATGTTTATTATGTGAATTACCAATAGAAAATGAAATTTCTTTAATTCGTGGATTTATTCCTGTTCACTCGAAGTGTATATTAAAATCTAGAGTTTTTGAGATTTCTAAAATAAAAGATTTATTTAAAGAAAAGAAAAGCATACATCTAAGTGATAGTGAAGTTGAATACTTATGGAATATTCTACTTCAAGGCTTATAACATATTGTCAACTCTATCTTTTAAAGTAGTTATTGCATTTTTTAAACTAGTTATATCTAGTTTATATTTTGAAGCTTTTTCTATAGCTTTTTTAACATTTTCATCACTTAATGGATTTTTTATATAAGCTGCTGTTTTTATAACTTCTAAAATTTGAGTTTGTTTTTTATATTCATCGCTAACATTTGAGATATTATCAACATTTTCAATCATGTTTACTAATTTATCACTTAGTTTCCAATGTCTAAAAATTTGAGCTGTTACTTGAGAAGTTGTAATTCCTAATAGATTTCTTTCAACATCTTCAATCAATTCACCTGAATCAACTTTTCCTCTAAATGTTTCAGATAAATTTTCTTGTTTAATATAATCAGCTAAAATAAATTTCCCAGTTTCTTGTAAAAGTGCAGGTAAAACAATCTCTTCTTTTAAAGCTAAATCAATTTTTGAAAGCCACAAATTCGCTAAAATTGAAGCAGTATTTGAAGCTTTCATAAAATCATTTACATTTACACCATAAGGTTCTAAATCCGATTTTAATAAATTTTGTACAGTTCCTGCTATTGCAATAGAAATTGTGAAATTAATTCCAAGCAAACTTACAGCACGAGCAGGTGTTTCAACTCTTGATCTAAATCCAAACATTGCTGAATTAGATATTTTTAATAAAGTTGAAACAATTAAAGCATCTTTTTCAATAATTTTTAATAAATCAGCTATTTCTTTATTTGGTTTTTTTCTAAATTCTTCAACTTCTATTATCGTTTTTGGTAAAGGAGGTAAAGAATCTATCTTATTTAAAATATTAGTTGAAAACAAATTTTATTCCTATACATTAAATCTAAAGTGCATTACATCCCCATCTTGTACAACATAATCTTTTCCTTCAAGTCTTAACTTACCTGATTCTTTACATTTTGTCTCTCCACCAAATGTTACAAAATCTTCATAAGAAATAACCTCAGCTTTTATAAACCCTTTTTCAAAGTCATTATGAATAACGGCTGCTGCTTGTGGAGCTTTTGTATTTTTTCTAATTGTCCAAGCTCGCACTTCTACTTTTCCAGCTGTAAAATAACTCATAAGACCTAGTTTATCAAATGCTTTGTGAATAATTTGCTCTAATCCTGATTCTTGTACACCTAAATCTGATAAAAACTCACTAGCTTCTTCATCTGAAAGTCCAACTAACTCTTCTTCTATTTTTGCGCATAACATAATAACATCAGCATTTACACTATTTGCATGTTCTTTTACCATATCAACATATTTATTTCCACCATCAGCTAATGAATCTTCATCAACATTTGCTCCATAAATTACATCTTTATTTGATAAAAATCTCAACTCTTTGTCAAGTTGTTTAAATGATTCATCCTCAAGTTTTTCAAAAGTTTTAACTGGCTGTAATTCACCAATATGAGTATATAACTCTTCTGCAATAACTAATTGAGAAGCAGCTTCTTTACTTCCTTTTGCTTGTTTTTTAAGTCTATCTATTTTTTTCTCTAATTGAGAAATATCAGCATAAATAAGCTCTGTTTCAATAATCTCAATATCTCTTAAAGGATTTACATCCCCTTCAACGTGAGTAATATTTCCATCTTCAAAACATCTTACCATATGTAAAATAACTTCAACTTCTCTAATATTTGATAAGAATTGATTTCCTAAACCTTCACCTTTTGAAGCTCCTCTTACAAGTCCTGCAATATCAACAAAGTCAATAGTTGAATGTTGAATTTTATTTGGATTTACTATTTTTGCTAACTCATCAAGTCTTTTATCAGGTACTGGAACTACCGCTTTATTTGGTTCAATAGTACAGAAAGGATAATTTTGAGCCTCTGCATTTTGTGCTTTTGTTAAAGCATTAAAAGTTGTTGATTTACCAACATTTGGAAGTCCTACTATACCTACACCTAATCCCATATTTATCCTTTTAACTACTATAATTTTGGCTGATTATAGCTAAAATAGATAAAAAAAAAGATAAATTTTTATTTAATTTATTTTTGTTACTTTTCGTACTCTCTTATCCGATTTTTTGCCTATTTGATTAAATTTTTTTATAATAATGTGTTATACTAAATTGCGATTTCAAAATTAATAAAAAAGGCTAGATTATGAACAAAATTCTATGGTTTTTTGTTGCTTTGCTTGGGGCTGTTTGCTTTGGGTACTTAGCACTTCAAAACGGTGAAACTGTTTCAGCTATGTATTTAGTTGTTGCAGCGGTTTGTATCTATATGATTGGATATAGATTTTATGGTAGATTTATTGCTTACAAAGTTTTAGAACTTGATAAAAACAGAGCAACACCTGCTGTTGTTCAAGATGATGGAAGAGATTTTGTTCCTACAAATAAATCTGTTTTATTTGGTCATCACTTTGCTGCCATTGCTGGTGCTGGTCCACTTGTAGGTCCAATTTTGGCAGCTCAAATGGGTTATTTACCTTCTATGTTATGGATACTAGTTGGTGGAGTTTTTGCAGGAGCTGTTCATGACTTTATCGTTCTATTTATTTCTACAAGAAGAAATGGTAGATCTTTAGGAGAGATGATAAAAGATGAATTAGGAACATTTACTGGTGGAGTTGCAATGATTGCAATTTTTGGGATAATGCTTATTATTATTGCCATTTTAGCGATGGTTGTTGTAAAAGCACTTGCTGAATCACCTTGGGGATTATTTACTATTGCAATGACTATTCCTATTGCTATTTTTATGGGAATTTATATGAGATATTTAAGACCAGGGAAAGTTGGAGAAGCTTCAGTTATAGGATTTGTTCTTTTAATTTTAGCAATTCATTATGGAAGTGTTATTGCAGCAGATCCAGTATGGGCAGCTAGATTTACTTTTGATGCTCCAACTTTAGCAATTATTATGATGGCTTATGGTTTTATTGCAGCGGTTTTACCTGTATGGTTTTTACTTGCTCCTAGAGATTACCTTTCAACATTTTTAAAAATTGGTGTAATTGTTCTTATGGCTATTGCAATTGTTATTGTTGCACCTGAAATTCAAATGCCAAAAACAAACTCTCAATATTTTAATGGTACTGGTCCTGTATTTGCTGGTGCATTATTCCCATTCTTATTTATAACAATTGCTTGTGGAGCTATTAGTGGATTCCATGCTTTAATTTCAAGTGGAACAACTCCAAAAATGTTAGAAAATGAAACTCATGCTCTTCCTGTTGGTTATGGTTCAATGCTTATGGAAAGTGCCGTTGCAATTATGGCTTTAATTTGTGCAACTATTTTACATCCAGGTCTTTACTTTGCTGTAAACTCATCTGCTGCATTTATAGGAACTGACATAACGCAAGTTGCAACAACAATTTCAAGCTGGGGATTTACAGTTAGTCCTGAAGAAATTATTTCATTAACAACAAATATTGGTGAACAAACAATTTTATCAAGAACTGGTGGAGCACCAACATTTGCTATTGGAGTTGCATTAATCTTACATGAGATTTTTGGTGGTGTTGATATGATGGCATTTTGGTATCACTTTGCTATTTTATTTGAAGCTTTATTTATTTTAACAGCAGTTGATGCAGGAACAAGAGCTTGCAGATTTATGGTACAAGATATTTTAGGAAATATTTACAAACCATTAGGAAATATTCATAATTATCCTGCGGGAATACTTGCAACAGCACTAAGTGTAGCTGGTTGGGGATATTTTTTATATCAAGGTGCTATCGATCCTAAAGGTGGAATTTATTCACTTTGGCCACTATTTGGAGTAAGTAATCAAATGCTTGCTGGTATGGCTTTACTTTTAGGAACTACTATTTTAGTAAAAATGGGAAAAGCAAAATATACTTGGGTTACAGTAATTCCTGCTGTTTTTGTTTTAACAGCAACAATGTATGGTGGAATTCAAAAAGTATTACCATTCAAAGAAGGTGATAGAGTTCATAATGCAGTAAGTCACGTTGCTATTGCACAAATTCAATCTAAAAAAATTCAAGATCTTGAAGCTTCACTTTCAACTATGACTGACCAAGCAGAAATTGAAAAAGCACAAAAAGCAATTTCAGCTGCTAGTAAAATCAAATTTTCTAATATTGTAAATGCTATTTTATGTGTATTCTTTATGATTACTACTCTTTTAGTTATCATTGCAACTATTGGAATTTGTTTTGGAAAAATTAAGATTCCACTAAAAGAATCACCTTATGTAAAGTTAGATAGTCTTCAAAAGGCTTAAAAATGTTTGATAAAATAAAAACATTTTATGAAAAATCTGAAAAGTTTTTTCATCCCCTTGTGGGACTTTCAAGCTATGAAAAGTATTTAGAGCACATGCAAAGAGTTCATCCAGATAAAGAAGTTTTGAGTCGAGGTGACTTTTTTAAAGAGTGTATTGAAAGAAAATATAATAGTGGTGGTATCAATAAATGTTGTTAATCTCTTTAGGATAAAGTTTTTATCAACTCTTATATTTTCAACATTATAAAAGGAAGAAGTTTTTTAACTTCTTCTTTTTTTTATTTAAGATTTTATTTTTTGAGTTTTTGAATTTTTCTTTTTATGTCTATTTATAAATAACATATATCCAGTAACAGTAAATAATATCATCAATAAACAAGCAATAAACATTAAAGTTTGCCCAATAATACCAAAATATTCTCCAGAATGAAGAGGAAATATACTTTTAAGTAATTGCTCATTTAAACCTAAATTCTCAAATCTATCATGTTTTACCATTTTTTGAGTACTTATATCTACTTCTAAACTATTTATTTCTCTAAAATGTGTTGCATTTTCGTCTAAATATGTAAATTTATAAACTGTACCTTTTTGAGGAAAAGTAACACTTGCATTTGTATATGCTCTTTGCACAAAATTATTAAACAATAAAACAGCTTTTTCATAATCCTCAAAATTTGCTTTAGGCATTTCTCTTACTTGATTTTCAGAATTTTGTACTCTATCTGTTTGAGTTTTTTGCTCTTTTTGAGCTATATTATTTTGAGATTTTTCTGCTTGCATTTTTTGTGCATTTTGTTGATTTGCTTGTTGTGGCATATTTCGTACAGGTTGTTCAACTCCTGCTATATTAAATAACATTGCACGATACCAATCATAAGACCAATAAAGTCCTGTAAAACATGCTAATAGATAAAAAATCAATACCCACATACCAACAGCACTATGCATAGTTGATAAAAATGCTCTTCCATTATGTTTAAAACTAAAAGTAAAACTTTTGAAGAATGCTCTTTTTACTCTTGGCCAGTAAATAATCAATCCTGAAATAGATAAAATTATTAAACTAATAGTTGAAATAGCTACAATTTGTTTTCCAACAGGTTTTAAATCACCTTCTAAAGCGAACCATCTATGAAATAGCATTACAAAAGTAAAAAAATCATTTCCTTTAATCTCAGGTAAAATATCTGCATTATATGGATTTACATAATATCTTTTTCCACCTCTTGCATTTTTATCTTTTGATTCAATAGTTATAATAGAAGAAAACTCTACATCACTTGAAAATGTTATACCATTTATTTTTGCATCAGGAAATTTTGTTTGAAAATTATCTAACATATCTTTTGTTGATAATTTTATTTTATTTTCAGGCACACTAACAATATAACTATCTTTGTTTATAAATTTAGTTATCTCTTTTTGGAAAGATAAAATAGCTCCACTTACCCCAATAAGCAAGAGAAAAATTCCTGCTACAACTCCTAAAATCCAATGTATCTTAAACCATATTTTTTTATGCATCTACTACCTTTTTATTTTTTAATTTCCCAAGATAAACCTTGATTATTTTCGATAGTATAAGTCATAACATGAACTGTTTTATCATAAGCTTTCCCATCAACTTCACCTTTTGTTTCATCTTCATATTTTGCTTGAATTAAATACGAACCTTTCCAAGGAGTAATAATAGTAAAATCACCATTATCATCTGTCATAAAAGTTTTTTCCCATCCAGTTGGAGAAACAACTTTGATTTCTGATTTTTTCACTCCTTGATTGTTATATATTAACTTAAAAGTATTACTATTTTTTTCTATAGGAACTATGTCAAATGCTGTTATAACATCAGTAGCTGTTCTACCTGCTTTTATATATGCAATTCTTTTTGTAGTTATACCTGTGTCTCTATTTTTTCTAGGCTCACCTTCTTGAACTACTACAATATCACTTTTTTTAGAAAGAGTATATGTAATATTGTCATTATTTCTTTTGATTTCTTTTACTAAATCTTTTGGATAAGTAACACCCTCTTTTATTCTTTCGAACTTTTCACCACTTTCTTTTTGATTATCAGCAAAATGACCAAAAAACAACTGAGCTTCATTTTTTTTATCATCTAACTTTAACCAAACCTCATGAGCATTTGCTCCTAAAACTATTACTGATAATGACATCATTATATATACTAATTTTTTCAAAATAAACTCCTTTTTTAATAAAATAAATAAGATTTTAACATACCAATTTTAATCATTTTTTAACAAATTGAGAATTGTTATTAAAACTTTTTACATAAAAAAAGATAAGTAGAAAACTACTTATCTTTTTAGCTTTTTTTAGCTAACTTTTTAGAATTTCATATTCATAGCAACGCTATATCTTCTTCCATCTAAAACATTTGAGTTTCCATCATCAAGCACATTTTTATTTGCTATATTATAAATACCCGCATTAAAACTTAAATTTTTATCATATTTATAAACTGCACCTAAATCAACAAAGGTATAGGATGGAGTTTTTGCACCAGTACCTGCACCAGATGTCTCTCCTCTATAATTTGCTTGAGTCCATAATAACACTTTAGAAGTTACATCAAAATCTAGCCCAGCATTAAACATATTTTTAGAAATATTATTTAAAGGTGTACCTTTGTTTGCTCCCGTTTTTTGCTCACTATCTGTATATGTATATGAGTGTCTATATTTTAAATTATCTAAAACTTGATAATCTGTTGTAAGTTCTATACCTTTAATCTCTGCTTTATCAACATTCTCATAAAATTTAACTCCTCCAGCATAAGTTTCTCCCTTATAAACCGTTTGTTTTGAACCATCTGGATTTAGACCATCTCTTGTTTGAACTTTATTTTTATAATCTGTTTGAAATAACATTAAACTTCCACCAAGTCCAATGTCAGCATTATCATAAGCAAATCCAACTTCATAGTTTACACTTTCTTCTGGTTCTAAATCAGGATTCCCAACCATTGCAATGGCTGCTCCTCCACCTCCAGAAATTCCAGCAAAATCTGGAGCTGCTTGTCTTAAACTTGGTGCTTTATATCCAGTTGTAACTCCTCCTTTTAAGTTTAAGTTATCTGTTAAACTATAAACAGCATAGGCTTTTGGACTAAAATTACCACCAAAAACTTCATTATCATCATATCTTCCACTTAAAGTTAAAGCTAAGTCATCTATTACACTCCAAGTATCTTCAGCAAAAAGTGCCCATTGATATCTTTCCATTTTTGTAATACTATTATCAGTTACACCACCAATTTTAATAGCATTTGTAGCTCCATCTTCAAGATTCTCTTTTTTATAGTTTGCTCCAATAGTTAAAGAGTTTGTATCAAAAAAATATGTTCCTTGAGAATTTGCTGTAATAGTATCCATTTCTATACCATTTCCAGTTGTTGCGTTTGCCCTTGTTGGATTTTCTGATTTTTCATAATTTAAGTATGAATTAACTAAAACTTTATCATATTTTGCTTCATGAGTTAGATTATAATCATAGTTTATCGATTTTTGATATGAAGTCACATTTTTTTGTTTACCAGTAACTGTCCCCTTAGAAACTAAACCATCCCAACCAACTGCTCTACCACTGCTATCAAAAATATTTCCATTTCCATCTACAGTATATCCATTGGCCGTACTACCTCTAAATGAACCTTCACAAGCTATACTTTTACAAGGGTTAGATGTTCTTTCTTGGACTTTATAGTTATATTCAGTTGTTATAGTATTGTGTTCATCTGGAGTTAAAATAGCTTTCCCTCCTACATTCGTTCTTTTATAATCAGGATCTGATCCAGCTTTTAAAGCTCCACTACTTGGATAATTACTCTCATCTGTATCTAAAAGTCCTGCTGTAAGTTGAACTGATAATAAATCTTTTACTACTGGTATATTTATAAATGTACTTACATTTCTAGAATCATTATTTACTTTATTTGATGAATCAGCTTTTAAATACTCAACATTTACATTTGCTGTAACTTTGTCAGCATGTTTTTTTGTAATTATATTTATAACTCCACCCATAGCATTTGAACCATAAAGAGAAGAAGCAGGACCTCTGATAACTTCAATTCTTTCAATAGCTTCTAATGGTGGTAAAAAGTTAATAGGATTTCCAGCGTGACTTCCATTTGGAGAAAATGCTTGGTTATCTTGCATTGGTTTTCCATCAATCATATACAAAGTATAATCTGCACTCATTCCCCTTATAGAAATAGACTGATTACTTCCTCCACCATTTACATAAACACCTGGTACATTTTTTAAAACATCTGTAACATCTGTAAATGATTTTTTTTCTATCTCTTCAGCTGTAATTACTGAAATTGAAGCAGCAGCATCTTTTACATTCTGCTCATATCCTGAAGCTGTAGTTACAACTTGTATATCATCTAAAGTTGTCGTTTCATTTGCACTTAAATAATGTGTTCCTGTAACTAATAATATTGCTAGAGATTTTGCAATCTTTATTTTTTTCATGTCAGCCCTCTTCTTATTTTAAAATTTTGATTTTTGCTATTTATTTGAAATTTAATATTAGCAATGCATTATTTTAATAATGAATGTTAAAATTATAATATTAAAAAATGATAATAAAATGACATTTTGATAATTAGTATTAAAAATTGTCAAATAATAATTTAATAAATCGAAATAAAAAGTGATGAAGATTTAGTTTTTTATGATATATTTATTGTACCAATATTGTTTCATTTATACTTTGTATATCTTTACATCCTGTAAATATCATAGAAACTTCTAACTCTTCTTTTAAAATTTTTAAAGTATGTGCAACACCTAAAGCGCCAGCAGTAGCCAAACCATAGATTATAGGTCTACCAATTAATACAGCATTTGCACCAAGTGCTATTGCTTTTAAAACATCCGTTCCTCTTCTTATACCACCATCAAATAAAATAGGTATTTTTTTATTTATAACTTTTGCAATTTTAGGTAAAAGTTCTATTGAAGCAGGAATAGTATCTAAAGTTCTTCCTCCATGATTTGACACAACAATACCATCAATTCCTAAATCTAAAGCTTTTTTTGCATAACTTACAGAAGTTATTCCTTTTAAAATAACTGGCAATTTTGTATTCTTTTTCAAATATTCTATATCCTTCCAAGTAGGAAGATATTGAACAATATCAAATATATTTTCAAAATTATCAGTTGTTTGGAATGGGTTTTTTATATTAATAGCACTTATTCCATCAGGTAAAAAAAATCCCATTCTTTGTTCAACATTTCTAATACCACTTATTGGTGCATCTATAGTTATAACTAAAGCTTCATAACCAAGCTGTTCTACTCTTTTTATAAGTTCTAAATTAAGATTCATATCAGGTTGAATATATAACTGAAACCATAAAGGAGAATTTGTATATTTTGTAATATCATCAAAAGTTGAACTAGAAAATGAACTTACAATCATACAGCTATTCATAGCATTTGCAGCTTGTGCCGTTGCTATTTCACCGTCAATATCGACTAATTTTTGGTATGCAACAGGAGCAATAAAAATAGGAGTTTCATAAGTTTTTCCAAATAATTGTATATTTGTATTTGAATGGCTTAAATCTTCCAATGTTTTTGTTTCTAAAAAAATCTTTTGAAATGATTTTTCATTGCTTTTATAAGTAAGCTCATCGCCAGCTCCACTACAAACATAAGCCAATGAATTTAAACTCATTCTCTCTTTTGCATATCTTTCATAGTCATATAAACTTACCAAATCATTTGGTATATAATCTAATTTTTGCTTCAAAGTTCAGACCATTCTTGAATTAATTTATGATAATGAATAGACAAATTTAAAGTTTCTTCTATTTCTCCATAATTTGCTCTCAAACTTTGAATAGTATTGTCTAATTCAAATAAAATACTTCTTTTCCAAGCACTTCTAATCATACTTTGTATCCACATGAAACTAACCATTCTTACACCTTTTGTTACAGGTTCAACTCTATGTAAAGAAGTTGAAGGATAAAGTATCAAATCACCTGCAGGAAGTTTTACTTCATGAGTTCCAAAAGTATCTTCAATTACCATTTCTCCACCCTCATACTCTTCGGGGTTAGTAAAAAAAAGAGAACATGAGATATCTGTTCTAAAAGCTTTTTTTTCATTCATATCAAATAATATTGAATTATCAACATGATTACCATAATTTCCACCATTTTCATATTTATTAAAAAATGGTGAAATTATATGTTTTGGTAAAGCAGCACTTATAAATAAAGGATTAGAATTTAATGCAGTTTTTATAATATCTCTTAAATAATTTGTTAAAGGGTCACTTTCAGCTAATTGAAAATTATTTTTTGCATTTATCGCTTGATTGCCAGCTGTTATTTTCCCATCTATCCAATTTGCTTTATTTAGTAAATTTTTGCATTCAGTTAATTGTTCTTTATTAAGAACTTCTGGTATATGTAGTATCATGTTTCCCCTTTGATTACTTTGTAAATAAAAACTTTTTATTTTATCTACAAAATAATAAATTCAATCCTAATAGGATTGAATTTTTAAAATTTATAAGCTAATGAAATTAATCCTGTTCTTGGTGTTCCAGGAGTATATCTTTGTCCAGAATTATTCATATTTTGAACATATTCTTTATCTGCAATATTATAAATATTTAATTGAGCTGATAAATCTTTTGTGATTTGATAAGATCCCATAACATCTAATGTTATATAAGAATCTATTTCTTTTATTGGTGTTGTTGCTGTTCCATTTTGAGCTGCATTAGATGTTGAAGCATACTGTTTTCCCACATATCTAGCACCTGCTCCAATAGTTAAAGCTGGAATAATTTTATATGTTGTCCAAAGTGTTCCTGTCCATTCAGGAGTGAATCTTAAAGAGGCACCTTGTTGTGTATTACTTGGATTAGTATTTGTTGCTTTTAAAACTTCTGTTTCACTTTTTCCAATACCTGCAGTAATTGCCCATCTATCAGTAATTTGTCCTACAAGCCCAACTTCTATACCTTTAACTTCTCTTTCTCCATTTTGAGATACAGAACCATCAGATTCAGTAATTGTTTCATTTTTAACTTCAGTTTTATAAATTGCAGTTGTTAAACTTAATTTATCATCAAATAAATCCCATTTTGTACCAAGTTCAGTTGTTGTACTATCTTTTGGATCCATAGCAGAACTATTTTGTCCAGTTGCACTTAAAACAAAATTCTCACCTGCAGGAGGTAATTGTGAAGTTGCATAAGATAGATAAATACTACCATTTTCTGCTATTTTATAAACACCTCCTATTTTATAACTTATTAATGTACCATCTTTTTCAAAACTATCTATTACTTTAGTTCCTACAGGAACTCCTCCTCCAGGAGTTGTTGCTGTTGCAATTGTTGTTACATCTGTATTTGTATTATATTTATCAAGTCTAGCACCTCCTGTAATAATTACTTTTTCACCAATATTTGCTGAATCAAATAAATAAGTTCCTAGTGTTTTAGTTTCACCAAAAGTTTTTGCACCAGTTGGTTCTAAAACTAAATTTGTAATTACATTACTTGGGTTTGGATTATATAAATTTCCTTGATTTATTGTACTTCCTGTTGTTGCATAAGTTTTTGTAGTTTGATTATCAATCGTTACATCAAATCCACCACTTAAATTATGTAAAATCATACTTCCAGTATTAAATAAAGTTGTAATATTCGTAGCATTTGTTAAAATTTCATTTTCTTGCCATTTAGTATGTGCGCTTTCTCTAACCGTCCAAGTTGAAGGATCGTTTACATTAAAATTAGGATTTGAATTAGCACCAGTTGTAGTAGTAATAACACTAAATGGTGCAGTTAAAAGCATTGTTTGCTTTGATTTTGAATATCTAGTAGTATTTATTAAAGTTGTTCTATCATTAAAATCATGCTCAAATTTAGCTGTATAAGTGTCTGTTGTAACTTTTTCATAATCTTTTGAACTACCATAAAAATTTTCAGTATCAACTTTACTAGGATTTATATTAGCTGCATCAAAAACAGAATTATAATATCCTTTTAAACCTATCGTAGGTATTCCACCATCAGGTATATCATCTTGTTCATATCTTTCATAATTAAAAGAAGTTCTAGTATCAGTTCCTATACCAAAAGCAACTGAAGCTGCTATTCCTGTTCTATCAATTTCAACTTCATCACGTCCTGCAACATCACCTTTATTTTTCATAACATTCAATCTAACACCTGAAGTCTCACTTAATGCTTTATTTAAATCAGCTGTTACTCTTCCATTTTTTGCTGTACCATAAGAAGTTGTAACTTCATTTTGATCTTTGTTTGTTGCAGTTTTTGTAACTTGATTAATATATCCAGTGGGAACACTTCTTCCATTATCAGCTCCAACAGTACCTTTTGTAACTTCAACAGCTTCAGTATTAAACATATCTCTTGTAGAACCGTTTAAATCTCTTACTCCATCTTTATAAATACTACTACTTACATCAAAGCCTCTCATAGAGATATTATTTTTAGAATTTGTATTACCATTTTCACCAAGTAGCAAAGTAATACCTGGTGTATTTTTTAATGCATCTTGTAATGTTGTAGCTTTTTGTTCATCCATAACTTTTTTTGTAATAACTTGAATAGTTTGAGGAGTATCAATTAAATCTTGTGTAATTTTTGAAGAAGAAGATTTATCAACTTTATAACTTTCTGAATAATTATCTTTTTTTTCATTAACATTAATTTCATTCAATACAGTTTCTGCACTTAAAATAGCAGGTGTTGATAATAAAATTGTTGCAGTAATAGCTGATGCAGTTAAATATGTTTTTTTATTTGCATGTTGTTTACTTACAATGTAGTTTTTCATTCTATTCCTTTTTTTATATTTTTAACTTTGTAAAGTATTTTGAGAATTGTCCTTACTCTTATCATTAAATCAATAATGAATCCTAGAATTATAATATTTAAAAATGATAAAAAAATGACATTTTGATAATCATTACTATAAAAATTAACAAATAATAAACACTTTATTAATGATTCACAAAGAATTAAACCATTTAATGATAAAATAGTGATAATAATTATTATATCTAAAAGGAAACACAAATTGTCAAATAATTTATTTTCAAAAAAGCACTTTGACATACTAATCGTAGAAGATGAACCAATACTAGCCATGGCAATGGAAGTCAAACTCAAAAAACTAGGTTTTGGTGTTAGTGGAATAGCTACATCACCTGATAATGCAATTTTACATACAAATAACAATCATCCAGATCTTGCAATCATCGATATTAACTTAAATGCATCAAAAACAGGAATTGAAGTAGCGTGTTATATGTGGAAAAATTTTAATATTCCAATTATTTTTTTAACTTCATACTATAACGATAAGATTTTAAATCAAGCTATGGAAGCTGAACCTTACGCATATTTAATAAAGCCTTGTAAAAATGAAGAACTAAAAGTTGCAATAAATACAGCCTTACATAAACATCAATTCTTTTTTAAAAATAAAAATTTAATAAATTCTCAAAATAATAAATATATTCAAATTGAACAAAATATAAAGTTTGATTTGATAAACACAGAATTATATGTTGATGAAAAAATTGTAAAACTTACTAAAACCGAAAAAAAACTTTTTGAGATACTTACATCACAAGCTGGTAAAATTGTTAGCTTTGATACTATTTTTAACTTTATTTGGAGAGAAGATGTATATGATTTATCAAAACTTCGTTCTTTAATATACAGAGTTAAAACAAAGCTAAACTTCAACCCATTTGAAAGCTTTTATGAAGAAGGGTATAGGATAAAAACTCTTGAAAAAACTAACTAAACTTTTTAATTTTAATTCTTACTCATTTTCAACAAGAATTATTTGTTCTTTGATTTTATTTATTGTATTTTTTATATTTATCAAAATTGCTTTAACTAGTACAAAAATAGAAAATAATAGTTTAAATAATGAAATAGATTATATAACTAAAACCCTACTTTTAACAAAAGAACAAATTAAAATAATTGGTAAATCTCTAGGAATGCAAACTGAACTTGAGATGGAGTTAACAAAAAAGATTATTGAAGATGAGATAAAAAATATCGATTTAAAAATAGACAAATACTCTTCAAAAGATTATATAACTGATATTTTGCAAAAAAGTGCTATTTCAAATTATTGTTCATACAAAATATCAAATGATATTAAATACATAAAAGATGATGATAATTTTGATAAAAACAATCTTGAGATTTTAAAAGATTGGCAAATTATCAAAGTAGAAGAAAAAAACAAAACTTTTTCTAAAAAAGATTATTTTTTATATAACTATTTACTAAAAAAACAAAAAATTTTACTAGAAGTTGGTTGTAGTAAATCATTTTTAAATCTAAATCACATGGGGTTTGAAATGAGTTTAAAAGAGCATCTTAAAGCAAATTTATTAATAGACCCAACATTAAGTAGCACAAAAATGGCTATTGTTTGGATAAATCCAAAAGCTCTGGATGATTTGAACTCTATTTTATTTGAAGAAAATGAAGAAATACGAAAAAATAAATATTCAATAAGTATGTTATCAAATGTTGAAAATATTCCAACAGGTAATTTAACATTAGAAGAGATTTTAAATCAAAAAGATACAAATAAACCAATTGCTCATAAGATAGATAAAGAAGAAGTTTTAACTTGGATAATAGATTTAAATACAAATAATAGTTCAAGAAAATTATTGCTTTTATATAGTGTAGATAAAAAACAATTAGAAGAGAAAAATCATTCACAAATATTTTTCTTATTACCTGAAACATTATTAGCTATTAGCATTAGTATTGTTTTAATACTTTTTTTCTTTAGACGAATAATAAACAATATAAATACTTTGACAAAAACAGCAATAAAAGTAAATAAAGGTGAAAAAAATATCCGAAGCAATGTAAAAGGCGATGATGATATAGGAATACTTGGAGAATCTTTCGATTCTATGCTTGATATTTTTGAAAATAATATTAAAATTTTAGATGAAAAAGTTGAAGAAAAAACAAAAGAAATTACAAAATCATTGGAAGAAAAAGAGATTTTATTAAAAGAAATTCACCATAGAGTGAAAAATAATCTTGCATTAACAATTAGTTTAATTGAACTACAAGAAGAAGAAATAGAAGATGAAAAAACAAAAAAAGTTCTAGTTGACATTCAAGAACGTATTTATACAATGGAACTTTTACATAGAAAACTTTATGAATCAACAAATCTAAATAAAATTCCTTTTAAATCATATACTTTAGATTTAATAAAAACTATTTCAAGAACTTATGATAAAGATGAAAAAGTAAAAATTGAAACTTCAATAGAAAATATTGATCTGAATATTGAAACAGCTATGCCTTATGGAATTATTTTAAATGAACTTATAACAAACTGTTTTAAATATGCATTTAAAAATCAAGATAAACCAAAACTTGAAATTACTATTTCAAAGAAAAATAATGAAGAAATATCACTAATATTAAAAGATAATGGAAAAGGGTTATCTAAAGATTTTTCTAAACTTAGCAACGAAACATTGGGATTAAGACTTATAAATATGATAGTAAATTTCCAACTTATGGGAAAAGTAATTTATGAATTTGACAATGGCGCTAAATTTACTATTTTAGGAAAAATCAAAGAGTAAAAAAGAGAACATTTTCATTCTCTTTTTACTCTTTTAATTAAGAACTCTCTTTTGCATTTTTCAAAAGATTTACATACCAATCATCATTGATATCTTCACTTTCTAAATCAGCTAGAATTATCTCTAACTCATCATCTTTCATATTTAACTCTTCTATTTTATCATCAGGTATAAAAAGAACTTCTGTACAATAATCATAAAGTTGTTCTTCACTCTCCACATTTTCCATTCCCCAACCATCTTCAAATTCATCAATTATAAAATATTTTTCAAACTCTTTCATTAGTCAATAGTGCCTTTTTTATAAACTAGGTTTTATCATATTTTCTGGTTTTACATAAGAATTAAACTCTTCTTCACTTAAGATACCAAGATTTATAGCTTCTTGTTTAAGTGTTGTTCCATTTTTATGTGCTGTTTTTGCTATAAGCGCAGCTTTTTCATATCCAATATATGGATTAAGTGCAGTTACAAGCATAAGCGAATCATTCAAGTATTTATTAATATTTGCCATATTTGGTTCTATTCCAATTGCACAATTATCATTAAATGCTAGCATTGTATCACTTAAAAGTCTTATTGATTGTAAAAGATTTAATGCAATTACAGGTTTAAATACATTTAATTCAAAGTTTCCTTGAGATGCAGCTATACTTATAGTTGAATGATTTCCCATAACTTGAACAGCAACCATTGTCATAGCTTCACTTTGAGTAGGATTTACTTTTCCTGGCATTATTGAACTTCCTGGTTCATTTTCTGGAATATTAAGCTCACCTATTCCGCATCTAGGACCTGATGAAAGCCATCTAATATCATTTGCTATTTTCATAAGATTTGAAGCAAGTGCATTTAATGCTCCACTTAAAAACACTTCTCCATCATGAGCTGTTAAAGCATGAAATTTATTTGGATGAGATTTAAAAGCATATTTTGTTTTTGTTAAATTATTTAAAGTATCACAAACCATTGGTGAAAAATCTGGATGAGAATTAAGTCCAGTTCCAACAGCAGTTCCTCCAATAGCAAGTTCAACAATATATTTCATAGCATCATCAACTTGTGATAAAGCTTTATTTAACATATCAACATATCCAGAGATTTCTTGTCCTAATGTAAGAGGTGTTGCATCTTGAAGATGAGTTCTTCCTATTTTTACAATATTTTCAAACTCTTTTGCTTTTTTTTCTAGAGTAGTTTTTAAAATATTTATTGCAGGAATTAATCTTTTTTGTACATCAAGTACAAAAGCAACTCTCATTGCAGTTGGATAAGTATCATTTGAACTTTGTCCTTTATTTACATCATCATTTGGATGAATAAGTTTTTTTGTTCTAAAATCTTCGCCTAAAATTTCTGTTGCTCTTGAAGATATAACTTCATTTACGTTCATATTTGATTGAGTTCCTGAACCTGTTTGCCAAACAACTAAAGGAAATTCGCCATCAAGTTTTCTTTCAATGATTTCATCACAAGCTTGACTAATAACTTTTGTTTTTACATCATCTAGTCTTTTTAATTTGTTATTTACAATTGCACAAGCTTTTTTCAAATATGCAAAACCTTCAATAACTTCTTTTGGCATTTTTTCATCACCAATTGGAAAATTTTCAACACTTCTTTCTGTTTGTGCTTGCCAGTATCTATCTTTAGGTACTTTGATTTCACCCATCGTATCTTTTTCTATTCTGTAATCCATACTTTTCCTTTTTTTGATTTAACTATAAACGAATATTTTTTTGTAAATAAGAAATCATATCTTTATTTACTAAATTTAGTGCATTTTTATCAATCTTTTCATTTTGGCTAAATTTATTTAGTCTATTTAGATAATCTTCTATTTTATTTTCTAAATTTCTATCATTTACCAAAAGAATAATCTTTGCACATGTTCTTTTTATCTCTTTAATTTGTGCTTGAAAATTTTCTAAATCAACTACTATTATTTCTTCTGTTAATTTTGAAAAAAGTTCTAATTTTGTACTTCTTAACCATTTATTTTGTTCAAATTTATTATTAATTTTTGTAGAAACGAAAGTATCCACCAATTTAGTAGCAACTGCACCAACTAAAGCACTTTTTGCAACTGATGTTAAAACTGTAATATTTAGCATAAAAAATCCTTATAAAATTTTTTTGTCATTATTAGATATAAAAAATTAATTTACTCTTAAAGTGATAATTAAAATCACTTCTTTATTAAGAATAATAATGTTAGAATCAAATTTATTGTATAATTTTTTCAAATTAAAAGGTTTTATAAAGTGGGAAATAGTCAAGAAATGGCATTTAATATCTTTTTAGATAGTTTTAAAAAAAATGTTTCAAAAGTTGGATTTAAAAATACAATTCAAAAAGATTATATTCTAAAAACTTTATATCTTTCAAAAAAGCATTTAACAGCTGATGATATTTTCCTTGAAATAAAAGAAAAATATAATATGAGCGTTGGAATGGCTACAATTTATAATGCTATAAAATTTCTTCATGAAATGCACCTTGTAAATCTACTAAATATTGGTGATGGAACTATTCGATATGAATTCAATCATGAAATTCACCACGACCACCTAATTTGTACTAATTGTAGTTCAATAATTGAATTTACAGATGAGATTATAGAAGAACAACAAAATACAATTGCTAAAAAATATGACTTTTATTTAAAAGAACATATAATGATACTTTATGGAATTTGTGAAAGATGCCAAAAAGTTGATAGTAATTCTTAATTTATAATAAGTTAAATTTAATATTAGAAAAGAAAAAATACAATTCAAGAAAGGATTATTGTGATACAAACAGAGGATATTATAAAAATTGCTAGTTTTTTTTCTATTATTGCACATACTCCTGGAAGATTAAGAGTAAGAGTTAATCCAAAAATTACTCAAACTTCAGGAAATATAACTTTGAGCGATATAGAAGATTTACCAAATAAAATAGATGGAATAGAAAATATTAAAATAAATAAAATCATTGCATCTGTTACTATTCATTATAACCCAGATATTTTCCAACCAAAACTTTGGGAAGATTTGGTTAAAAATGAAAATATTGAAGAGTTATCAATTTTAATAAATAAACTTGCAAAGGAGGTTATTTGATGAATGAAAATCTTGATGAACAACTTTTAATTAGTGCAAGAGTTGATATAAATAGTCCTATTCCAATTAGAACACAAATTTTAAGAATAGCTGTTTATGATGAATTTAAAGCATATGAGACTTATTCAAAAATTATTGAAAAGTTTGGTTTAGTTCAACCTTTTGTAAATATAAAAGAGGCTGAAGCTATTCATTATTCTGCACTTATTCAACTAATGCAAAAATACAATATTGATGTTCCTTTCAATAATTGGGCAACTAAAGTAGAAATACCAAATACTTTAATTGAGTGTTGTGAAATGGGAGTTGCAGCAGAGATAAATAATATTGCCATGTACAATAATCTATTATCTTATGCAACTGATGCAGATGTAAGAGATGTTATATTTAGACTTCAAGCAGCTTCTTATAATAATCATTTACCAGCATTTAGAAATTGTGTTTTAGCTCATTACAACACTAGTGTAAACAATGGTGATTTTTCTCAAACAAATATCATGGAAAAATTAGGAGAATATCAAGTATTACTTGATGATATTATGTCTGGAAATATTGATGAAAGTTCTATTTCACAAATTTTTTCAAAACTAAATATGTCTATGGTTAGTGGAGCAGTTTTTGGTGGTGCAATAATCGCACTTTTAAATAATTATATTTCAAAACAAAATCAAGAAGAGGAGTAAATTATGGCTTTACCATTTCTATTAGGATTGGCTTTAGGTGCTGGTGCTGTTGTAGCTTATAACAAAAGTGATAAATTAAAAGATAAAACTTCAAAAATACTTGAAAAAACAAAAGATGGTCTTGAAGAGGTAAAAGAAAAAATCAATTCTACAAAAGAGACTATCAAAGAAAAGTTTGAAAAAAAAGAAGAAAAAGCTGAACAAACAAAAGCAAAAAGAAAATATGTAAGAAAACCAAAAGCTAAGGAAACAAAATAATGAAAGATTTGACAATCAACACAGGGACACCTAGAAATGTTTTAGGACATGTAATAAGTGGAGCAATTGCAAGTGCTGTTGTAAGTAGTGCAATTAATTATAAAAAAGTTCAAAGTAAACAAATATCAAGAAATGATGCAATAAAAGATACAGTAAAAAGAACTTCTCAAGGTGCTATTGCAACAGGAAGTGCTATTGCAACTGCAAATTATATTGGTCAAAATAGTTGGCTTAAAGCAGTAACAGCTTTAAGTATTGGAGCTGCTGGAATTTATGCACTTGAAGTATTAGAAGAAAAAATTGAACAAAAGTATTTAACAAATGAAAATATTGAAATTGAAGGAGAATAAATGAATACAAATAAAAACCAAAATCAATATGATTTAAATATAGATAATACAAGAAGTCAAAATGGACAAACGGGAATTAATATAAACCAAAATCCTTATTTAAATCAAAACTTTAACCAAAATCCTCAACAATTAGTGCCAGCAAATAATCCAACAACGCAAAATGGATTTTTAAATGGAGATTTTGTAAAAGGTGCATTAATTGGCGCAGCAGTTACATATTTGCTTACTAATAAAAATGCTCAAGAAACAATTTTTAAAGTATTTGGAAAAGGTAGTGAACTTTTCTCTGCAGGAATTGAAGAGCTAAAAGAGAGATACGAAGACGCAAAAGCACAAATGCAAGTACAACAAGAACAGTAAAATGAAAAAAAACTTTGAAAAAGTACATCAAACTCCTTCAAGAGTTCGTTATAAATTCTCTTTATTGAAAGAGAAATTTATTGATGAAGATATTTTAAAAAACTATTTTCTTAAAATAGATGGTGTACGAAGTGTTAGAATAAATAAAAAAGCTTATAGTATCATTTTTGAATTTGATAAAAATATTATAAGTTCTTTAGAAAAAATTCTGAACTCGTTAACTATCGAGGAATTGCTAAAATCTTGTGAAAATGAAATGGCAAGTGTTTGTGTTTCATGTATAAGTAGTGATGAACCATCTATGAATGGTACTATTAGAGCAACTAGTGCATTAGTAGCTGAAAGATTTATCACAAATAATACTTTAAAAGCTGGTGTTACAACAGTGGCTTCTGTTCCTTTATTAATTGAAGGTTCAAAAGAGTTATTTAAAGAAGGATTAACATCAAAAGTTTTAGAAAGTGCAGCAGTTGCAATTTCAATATATAGAAAAGACTATTTAGCAGCAAATTCAACAAATGCAATGATTGAACTTGGTGAATACATAGAAGAGACAACTGTACATAAAAGTGACGATTTATTAAAAGAGTTATCAAAACCAAATGTTGAAGAAGCTTGGGTAGAGAAAAAAATAGACGGTAAAATAACTGAAGTTTTAGTAAAAAGTGAAGATATCAAAGTTGGCGATATTGTTGTAGTTGGTGTTGGAAATACAATAGCTGTTGATGGTCATATAGTTGAAGGAAGCGGTAGTGTAAATCAAGTTTCTATGACAGGAGAAGCACAACCAGTTGTTAAATACAGAGGAGATAGAGTAATCTCTGGAACTATTGTTGAAGAGGGAAGATTTAGAATTTGGGCTGAGCATGTTGGAGCAAATACTGCAACTCAAAGAATAAAACATTATATAGAAAACTCTTTAAATGAAAAATCATCAGTTCAACTAAAAGCAAATCGTCTTGCAGATAAACTTGTTCCCGTTACATTAGGACTAGCTGCTTCTTCATATATTTTTACAAAAGATTTTGAAAGAGTAGCTTCTATATTACAAGCTGATTATTCTTGTGCATTAAAACTTGCAACTCCAGTTGCTTTTAAATCAACTATTTCAAAAGCTGGTCATAATGGAATTATGATAAAAGGTGCAAAATCAATAGAAGCTTTAAGTAGTGCTGATACTTTTATTTTTGATAAAACAGGAACTTTAACTGGTGGCGAACTTGAAGTGATAAGTGTAGAATCATATAATCCAAAATGGACAGATGAACAAATACTAAATCTTACTGCTTCAACAGAAGAACACTATTTTCATCCAGTAGCAGAAGCTGTTGTAAAAGCTGCAAAACAAAGAGGCTTTGTACATATGCATCATGAAGAAGTCGAGTTTATTGTAGCACATGGTGTAAAAACTGAAGTTAATGGAAAATCTGTAATTATTGGAAGTCGTCATTTTTTAGAAGATGATGAAAAGATTGATTTTAGCGAACATAAAGCTAATATTGAAAACTCTTTAAAAGATGGAAAAACTTTACTTTATGTTGGTTATGATGGGAAATTATTAGGTACTATTGGTCTTTCTGATGAATTAAGATCTAATGCAAAAGAATCTATTTCAAAACTAAAAAAACTTGGTGTAAAAGATATCATTATGTTAACTGGTGATACAAAAGAAAAAGCACATAGAATAGCAAAAGAGTTAGGAATAGATGAAGTAAGAGCAGAACTTTTACCTCAAGATAAAGCAAGTATAGTAAAAGAGTTTATGCAAAAAGGTAAAAAAGTTGCATTTGTAGGAGATGGTATAAATGATGCTCCTGCTTTAATTTCAGCTCATGTCGGTATTTCTATGAGTAGAGGTGCAGATATAGCAAAAGCAACAGCAGATATTAGTTTATTAAAAGACGATATAGCCGCAGTTGTTGAAGCAAAAGAGTATGCAAATAAAACAATGCATTTAATAAATAACAATTTCAATGCAACAGTTGGTATAAACTCTGCTATTTTAGCAGGAGCAACATTTGGAGTATTTTCTCCAATAGTTACAGCGGTACTTCATAATGGTACAACTATTGGATTATTGTTAAATTCTATAAAAGGTGTAAATATCAAATAATTATTCCAATAATAGTTATCAGTTCTATTTAAGTTTTTCTTGATAGAATGCTGATAATTATTATCAAAGGAATTTATTATGCCAATATTATTACCAATTGCAACTGCTTTGACGGCAATTTTAACTATAAAAACTGTAAATAAAACTATAAAAACTGTAGAAAGAAGAAAAAAAAGGAGTAAAAGATATGAAATTTGATTTAGAAATGCAAAAAGAAGTTGCAAAAATCGGTATGACTGCAACATTAGGTGCAACTGTTGTAACTTCTATGTTTATGAAAAATAGTCTTGCTAAAAAAACTCATGTAGTTGCTGGCGTTGCATTATGTGGTTTTGCTCTATGGCATCATATGCTTTATCAACCTAAAACATCTAAAAAACTTAAAAATTCAAAAGAAGAAAATCTACAAGCAAATTAATTTTTAAATTCATTTTAAGTTTATTTATATTACGATACTAATTATCATTAATATAAAGGATTTAAAATGTCTAATAACTTCCTAATCGATAAAAATATAAATAAACAAATTGTTTCAAATATATTTTCATCATTAATTGCAAGCGAAAAATGGGATATGTTAATCGAGATATTTAGATTAAAAATTTTAGATATAAATGCTAGAGACTGCAATGGTAGGAATGCTTTATATTGGGCAATTTTAAAAAATAAAACAGATATAATCAAAAAATTAATAGATTTAGATATAAGTACAGAAGTATCTCCAAACTTCTTAGCAATGAACTTCGCAGTTTATAATGACAATATAAAAGTTATAAAATGTTTAAAAAATTGTGGTCTAAATATTAATGTAATTGATGATATTAATTCTACTCCACTTATTTATGCAATATTGTACAATAAGCAAAATAGTATAAAATATTTAATAGAAAATGGTGCAAATTTAGACCATGAAGATTTTTTAGGCAATAGTCCTTTAAATTTGTTAAATAACTTAAATAAATAGATATTTTTTAATATCTATTTATTTTTACTCATATCTTAAAGCATCTATTGGGTTTAATCTTGCAGCTTTTCTAGCAGGAAAATATCCAAAAACAATACCTATTAAAGTTGAAAATACAAAAGATATTACAATAATTTGATTATTTATAATAAATGGTAATTGCATCATATTTACAATTGTATAACCTATTCCTAAACCTAAAAATATCCCTATTATTCCACCCCATGTAGATAAAACTACAGCTTCAACTAAAAACTGCAATAAAACTTCACTTTCCATAGCTCCAATTGCAAGTCTAGTTCCTATTTCTCTAGTTCTTTCAGTTACAGAAACTAACATAATATTCATAATACCAATTCCACCAACAAGTAAAGAAATTGCAGCAATTGAACCTAAAAGATAAGTTAACATGTTTGTAGTTGAAGTCATAGTATCTAATATATCTTTCATATCTCTAATATGAAAATTATCTGGTTCACCTATTTTTACAGCACGTCTTTCTTGCATTAAAGATGTAATTTCTGTTTTTGCATTTTCTATATATCTCTCTTCTGTTATTGAAATAATAATTGAAGAAACATCTTTATCACCTTTAATTTTTCTTTGATACATTTTTAATGGAACGATAACTATTTCATCTTGGTCATTCCCAAAAGCAGCAGCTCCTTTTGAAGCTAAAACACCAATAACATTACAAGTCATATTTTTTAATCTAATACTTGCACCAATTGGATTTTCATCTCCAAAAAGTTGAGTTACGATAGTTGTTCCTATAATACAAGATGATTTTCCACTACTTAATTCACTATCATCGAAAATTCGTCCATCTTTCAAAGCCCAATCTTTAATTATGAAATAATCATTATTTGTTCCAATTACTGATGAGTTATTACTTTTATTTCCATAAACAATATTCATTTTTGTTGAATTTTCAGCAGCAACACCTTTTATATTTTGTATTTCATTTTTAATTGCAGTTATATCTTCATTTTGAAAAGGTTTTGAACTATTATCTTCTCTTGGTGGTCCTCTTCTTTCTTGCCCTACTCTTAAAGTTAACATATTAGTTCCAAGTTTTGTAATACTCTCTTTTACGCTAGCTGTTGTTCCATCACCAATCATAACCATTGCAATAACAGAGGCAACTCCAATTACAATTCCTAAAATTGTAAGAATTGAACGTAAAATATTTCTTCTTATTTCTTTGATTGCTATTAAAAAGGCATTTGATAACATTATTTATATCCTTTTTTTAAACTATCTTCTATATGTCCATCTCTAAAATATATTATTCTATCTGCATAAGCAGCCATTTCTTCTTCGTGAGTTACCATAATAACTGTAATATTAGACTCTTTATTTAATTGCTTTAATAAATTCATAATCTCTACACTTTTTATACTATCAAGATTTCCTGTTGGTTCATCCGCAAGTAAAACTAAAGGATTTGTCACTATTGCTCTTGCTATTGCAACACGTTGTTGTTGACCACCTGAAAGCTCAGCTGGAGTATTTTTTATAACACTGCCTAATCCTACTTTATCTAAAGCTTCAATAGCTAAAATTTCTCTTTGTTTTGCTGGAATTTTTCTGTAAATTAAAGGAAGTTCAACATTTTCTAAAGCAGAAGTTCTTCCTAAAAGATTGAATCCTTGAAAAACAAAACCTAAATAATTTCTTCTTAACAAAGCCATTTGATTTCTATTTAGTTTTTCTACATTTATTCCATTAAATAGATACTCTCCGCTAGTTGGTTTATCTAAACAACCTATCATATTCATAGAAGTTGATTTTCCACTTCCACTAGCTCCCATTATTGCTACAAATTCACCTTCATATATTTTTAAATCTACTCCATTTAAAGCGTGAGTTTGAGTATCACCAGAACCATAGGTTTTTACAATCTTTTTAAACTCTATGATAACTTTTCTATTTTCCATCATCACTCTTTTGTGAAATAATAACCTCATCATTAACTTTTAGTTCTTCTGATTCTATTGAAGTTAATTTACCATCACTATCCAAAACTTTTACCATAACTCTTTTTGGTTGATTATTTTCTAAAATAAATATAGGAGCTAACTCTTTTTTACTCAAATCTCTTGCAACATTTGCAGGTCTATTCATATTTGGTCCAACTAAATTTACACCACTATTTTTTTGTTCTTGCATTTTTGGCTTAAATCTTAACGCTCCATTTGGAATAAGAAGTTTATTTTTACTCTCTTTTGTAATAATTTTTGCAGTTGCTGTCATACCTGGTTTTAAAAGTAAATCTTCATTATCAACTGAAACAACTGTTTCATAAGTTACAACTCCATTTGTATCAACTGGATTTAGCCTTACTTGTTTAACTTTTCCATTAAATACTTTATTAGGATAAGCATCAACAGTAAATGTCACAGGTAAATCTTTTTTTATATCAGCAACATCAGCTTCATCAATACTTACAATCAAATCCATGTGTGTCAAATCTTTTGCTATTGTAAATAACTTTGGAGCAGACATAGTTGCTGCTAAAGTTTGTCCAACTTCAACTTCTCTATTTAATACAATTCCATCAATTGAAGATTTAACTGAAGCTTTTTCAAGATTTTGTTTATCTGTTTTTAAATTAGATTGAGCTTGAAGAACTTTTGCTTTTGCAGCTTCTAAAGACTCTATTGCAGCTTCATAAGAAAATCTTGTATCATCTAGTTCATTCTTTGAAGGATATTTACCAGCTGAATTTTTATACATATTCAAAGTTCTATCATAAAGAGTTTTTTTATTGTTTAATAAAACTTGGCTCTCTTTTTGATTTGCAACTGCTATTGCTAAAGCTGCTGTTGAACTATCAACTTGAGATTGAAGTTTAACTGTATCAATTTTTGCTAAAATTTGTCCAGCTTTTACTTCATCATTAAAATCAACAAAAATCTCTTTTAAAGTTCCTGAAACTTCAATCCCTATTTCAACACTATTTGTTGGATTTAAGTTTCCTGTTGTGCTTACAACTACACTCAAATCACCTTGTGTTACTTTTTTTGTAATATATTCAATTTTATTTGATTTATTATTTCCATTAAATATAAAAAATAAAACAATAGCTAAAAATGAAACAATAGCAGTGGCTATATAAATGAATTTTCTATTTATTCTTTTCTTACTACTAAAAGATTCTAACTCTTCTAATAAATCTTTATTTTGCATTTTATGTTACCCTTTTATTTTAAAATATAGTTTTGAATATTGTAATTTAATGTTAATATCGTTTATTATTAAATCATATTCATTTATCTGTTTTGTATTTCTTAAAATATCTAAATCATAAACAGAAGTCATTCCTGCTTCATTTGATATTTTATTTGCAGCAATTAAATCATCATATAATCTAATATTTTCAGCAATTGTTTTATTTTGTTTTTCATATGTATTAATTTGATTTAAAATTTGCTCATAATCATAAGCTACTTCATTTTTTAAATCATTCACACTACTTTTTTGTTTTAAATAGTTTAACTTTGCTTCTTGAAGTTTATTTGATTTATTATAATCGTATAAAGGCATAGATAAAGTCAAACTAGCACTTGATTGAGCATCATCTTTGTTAGTATCTCTTATCATAATATTTTCTTTTTCATCTGAATTACTATAACTTGCTTTTGTAGATAATGCAACTTTTGGTAAATAGTTTGTTTTCATTTTTTTATAATTCGTATTTAACATTTCAACTTTTGAATCTTCTTGTAAAATATCTAAATTTTGATTTATAAAATCCTCTTTTGAAACATTATTAAAATCCAATATTTCTATCTCATCATATTTTAAATCTGTATATTTTGATAATTCAAACTCTTTATCTTTTAAAGAATTTTCTAAAGCTATATTATTTTTTATTTGAGTATTTTTACTCATAACTGCATTATTTAACTCAACAATATCAGTTTTTCCAGCTTCATATTGTATTTTTTTTATAATTAACTCTATATCTTTATTTTCAAGTTGATATTTACCTTGAATTATTTGAAATTTTAATTTAGTAATTTCTAACAAAGTATCGTACATAGATTGTAAAATTTGAGAATTTTGATTTTCCCAAGACAATAAATCATATTTAAATTTATCTTTTGCATACTGAATAGTAAACTCTATTCCTCCTGATTCATAAATGCTTTGTGTAAATCCTATTGATGCAGATTTTCCAAATTTATTACTTTTATTTTTATCACTTTCATCTGAAAAAGAGTGAGTTTGTGATAAACCTGAACTAAAATCTATTGAACCTATCCAATCATTTTTTAAGCTTTCATAACTTGATTCTATATACTGTTTTTCAAGTTCTCTCGACTCTTTTTTGTCTTTTTGCAAAAGATCTAAATTATTTGCAAAAGCCAGACTACAAAATAAAGAGCATACTATTATTTTACGCAAATTTCTTTCCTTAGGTTATAATTAGTGAAAATTTATTGATGAAATTCTACACAATCTGTTTTAATGATTATTTAACAAATTTTTAATTTTTTCTTACAATTAAGATAATTATTATCACTATAGCTGTATAATAACAGAAATTTTTTTAAGGACGCATATGGAAAATATTGAAACGTTACAACATTTAGTTGATTATGGAGTTATCGTTTTACTTGTAATTATGAGCTTTATAGCTGTTTTCTTTTTTATTGAAAGAATTATATTTTATAAGAATATAGATATAAAATCTTATAAAAACAAAAAACATTTAGATATCGCACTAACAAAACATTTAACAATTATTGGTACTATTGCTTCTAATTCACCTTATATTGGTTTACTAGGAACTGTTTTAGCAATTATGCTTACGTTTATGAATATGGGAAATGGTGACATAGAAGCTGCAAAAATCATGGAATCTTTAGCATTAGCATTAAAAGCAACTGCTGTTGGTCTTGTTGTTGCAATTATTTCTATGGTATTTTATAATATCTTAAGTAGATATGTTGAAGTTACGGAGAGTTTATATGAAGCTGAAGAAATATGATTCAATAAATGTTATTCCATTTATTGATGTATTACTTGTACTTTTAGCTATAGTTTTATTAACTTCAACTTTTATTACAAGAGGTATTATTCCAATTTCATTACCAAATGCTTCAAATGCGGATAATTTAAAACCTGACAAAGAAGTAATTATTGTAATTCAAGAAGATGGACAATTGATGATCGAAGACAAACCTGCTACTTTAGAAAGTATTGAAAGTGAAATTTTACAAAAAACCGTAGAAACACCGATTCACATAAATACAGATAAAAATACAAGATTTGAATCATTTGTACAAGTACTTGATATGCTAAAAAAGAATAATTACTCAAATGTGTCAATAGTAACAAAAAAGTGATGAAAAAATGAACAGATATTTAAATTCTTTTTTTATTACAAGTGGTGTATATTTTATTGCAGCTTTTTTTCTATTTTTTGTTTTTGCTGATATGTTAATTACACCTCCAGCAAAAGAGGAAATAGTTACAAAGATATCACTAAATAGTGTATCTATTGTTGAACCTCAGCCAGTTGTTGAACCAACTCCTGAGCCAATAGTTGAACCTCAACCTGTAATAGAAAAACCAAAACCAGTAAAAAATAAACCTGAAAAACCAAAAAAAGAGCATAAAAAACCTGTAGAAAAAATTGTTCAAAAAGAAGAAGTTGCTGAAGTTGTTGCAGCTGTTCCTCCTCCAACAAAAACACCACAAAAAGAAGAGGTATCAGCTCCAAGTATTAATCAAAATCAAATTGATACTATTGAAACAAAATATTTAGCAAAAGTAAGAGCAACAATTGAAAAAAATAAAATTTATCCAAAAGCTGCGAAAAGATTGAATCAAACTGGAAAAGTAAATGTTAATTTCGATATTTTAAAAAATGGAGAAATTAGAAATGTTAAAGTTTTAGGAAAATCTTCATTTGCAAAATTAGATGAAGCATCTATTGAACTGTTAATTAAAATAAGTAATTTTGATGAGATTCCAGAAGAATTGAAAAAAAGTGTTTGGAATGTTACTATTCCAATAGACTATTCGATAAACTAATATGTAGGAAGAGTAATCTTCCTACTTTTTATAATAGATTTTGTAGAAGTTTTATAGTTGTTCTAACACCTGTACCACTTGCTCCATAAGGATTATATCCCCAAGCTTTTTCAACATATGCAGGACCTGCTATATCAAAATGTATCCATTTATTTTTATTTTCTTCATATATAAAGTTATCTAAAAACATTCCAGCTGTTATTGCTCCACCATATCTAGTATTTGCAACATTACAAATATCTGCAATCTCTGATTTTATACACTTTTTCAAATATCTATTAAAATCAAGTGCAGTTGCATATTCTCCTGCATCTAAAGCACTAGAAACCGCTTTTCTTTTTAAAGTCTCACAATTTCCCATAACTCCAGTTGTATATTCACCAACTCCAACAACACAAGCTCCTGTTAAAGTTGCATAATCAAATATATAATCAATATTTTTGATTTCATCTTGAGCATAACATAAACAATCAGCAAGAACAACTCTTCCTTCAGCATCTGTATTTCTTACTTCTATTGTTTTACCATTTTTAGCTTTTAATATATCATCTGGTTTATAAGCATTTCCACCAATCATATTTTCAACGGCACCTAAAATAGCATGAACTTCAACAGGAAGTTCAAGTTTAGCAATAGCCCAAATAGTTGCTAATACTGCGCAAGCTCCGGATTTATCTGCTTTCATTGTAACCATAAAATCACTTGGTTTTAAAGATAAACCACCTGAATCATAAGTTAAACCTTTACCAACAAGTACTATTTTGTGTTTTGCTTTTTTTGGTTTATATGTTAAATGAATAAGTTTTGATTCGTGAACTGAGGCTCTTCCAACACTATGCATTGCCATCATTTTATGTTTTTCTAAATAACTTTCACCATGAACTTCGCAAGATATATCTACATCTTGCGCTAATTTTTGCGCCATTTGTGCCATAATTTGTGGATAAAAATCAGCTGGTGCACTATTTACCATATCTCTTGCTTTATTTACAGCTTTTGAAATTATTGTTGATTCTTTTAAAATATCTTCTAATTTAGAATTTTTCTTTTCAACAACAAAACTTAATTCAATTTTTTTTGTCTCTTTTTCACTTTTGTATTCATCAAATGCATATTGACCTAAAAGTGCTCCTTCAACTAAAGCATTAAAATTATCTTCTAAACATTTATCTAAAACTATTTTTGCACTTTTAAATTTTGTTGATTTTAATTTTTTAATTGCCGTTGCGATTGCAATTGCTAAACTATCATAAGAAGATTCTTCATATCCAACATATATTTTTTTTGATTCAGCCAATAATACACAACTTTCATCTTTTGCTTTAAACTCTAAAATTTCTAATATTTCTTTGTCTTCTTTTAAAGTTTCAATATCTTTTACAAAAATTATTTCTGTATCAAAACTCTTTTTTTTATTTATTTCAACAATATTAATTTTCATGTCTCATCCTTTTTTCAACTTTTTGTGTTGCTTTATGAAAATAGTAAACAATACTTCCTCCAACTACTGCTGCAATAGGAATAGCCATATACCAGTGTTGTTTTGCCCAATGTAATACAATCATAATTTGTTCTCCAAAATACCAAACAGGTACTATTGTAAGAGCGGCCCAACACCAAGCTGAGATTAGATTTATAAAAGCAAATTTTCTAGCATCATATCTTGTTAATCCTATTGAAATAGGAATTATTGTTCTCATTCCATACATATATCTTTGAATAAAAATAATAGGCCAACCATGTCTTTTTAACAAAAGGTGTGCAAATGCGAATTTTCTTCTTTGCCCTCTAAATTTTCTATGAACAGACTCTTTATTAAATCTTCCTATGTAAAAATATACTTGGTCACCTGCAAATCCACCAAGACCTGCAACAAATATAGCCAAATACAAATTCATCATCTCTTTATGAGCTAATAATCCTGCCATAACAAGCCCAGCTTCACCTTCAAGCATTCCCCAAACAAAAAGTATTATATATCCATGCTTTTCAAGTAAATATTTGAATTTTTCATCAATTCCTTCAACTGGAGCTTGAGACAAACTATATATTAAAAAAGACATAAACAATATAAGAAATACTGCAAATATTTTTCCTGAATAGGGTTGGATTTTTCTAAAGAGCTCTTTCATATAAAACATTCCTTTTTTTAATTAAAATTCAGCAAACTTTTTGCCTGAACCATATCTTTATCTCCCCTACCAGATAAACAAACAATAACTGTTTTCCCTTTTATTTTATCTTTTGCTTTATTCAAATACGCAATTGCATGTGCTGATTCAAATGCTGGAATAATTCCTTCTCGTCTACTTAACCAAACAAAAGCATCTAAAGCTTCTTGATCTGTAATTGAATCGTAGCTTATTGATTTATTATCTTTATGAAAAGAATGTTCTGGACCAATTCCTGGGTAATCAAGACCTGCACTCATACTATGTGCTTCTAAAACTTGTCCATCTTCATCTTGAAGTAAATATGAGCATTGACCATGAAGAATTCCTGGAGTTCCTTTTTCTAAAGAACATCCATGTTTATTAGTATCAATTCCTAATCCACCTGCTTCAATTCCAATACATCTTACATCTTTATCTTCTAAAAAGTGAGAAAACATACCAATAGCATTTGAGCCACCACCAATACATGCAACTACATAATCAGGAAGTTTACCGTCTTTTTCTAAAATCTGTTTTCTTGATTCATAACCGATAATTGATTGAAAATCTCGCACCATCATAGGATATGGATGAGGACCAGCTACTGTACCAATTATATAAAAAGTATCTCGTGCATTTGTAACCCAATATCTTATTGCATCATTCATAGCATCTTTTAAAGTCTTACTTCCACTTTGAACTGAAATAACTTTTGCTCCTAAAAGTTTCATTCTAAAAACATTTAGTTCTTGTCTTTCAACATCTTTTGCACCCATAAAAATAGTACATTCAAGTCCCATAAGTGCTGCAATAGTTGCTGTTGCAACACCATGTTGACCAGCTCCTGTTTCTGCAATTACTTTTGTTTTTCCCATTCTTTTTGCCAATAGACCTTGAGCAATAACATTATTTACTTTATGAGCACCAGTATGATTTAAATCTTCTCTTTTTAGATAAATTTTTGCATCTAGCTCTTTACTTATGTTTGAAGCAAAATATAATGGATTTTCTCTACCTACATAATCTTTTAATAAAGCATTAACCTCTGCCCAAAACTCTTTATCAAATCTATATTTTTTATATGCAAGTTCTAAGTCTTTTAAAATTGGCATCAAAGTTTCAGGAACATATTGTCCACCAAAAATACCAAATTGACCTTTTTCATCAGGGTCAAAGATACTAGGTTTTGGAATATAATTACTCATTTTTTTCTTCTTTTTTCAAATTTCTAATACACAATAAACTGGTGATATTTCACTTAACTTTTTTGCACCATCTAAAATAGCAATATTCATCAAAAAACATGATTCAACTAAATTTACATTTAATTTTTTTATTAAATTAGCAGCAGCATAAGCTGTACCACCACTAACAATAATATCATCAATCAGTAAAACATTTACATTTTTTTCATTATTAAAAGCATCAAGATGAAGTTCAACTTCACTAAAACCATACTCTAATTCATATTTCTCACAGATTGTTGTACTTGGTAATTTTCCTTTTTTTCTAACTGGAACAAAACCAATTTTCAATCTACTAGCAAGTGCAGAAGCAAAGAAAAAGCCTCTTGCTTCAACTCCTGCAATATAGTCTAAATTATATGATTTGTATCTTTCTTCTAAATGATCCATTAAAAGATTAAATGCATTTTTATTATTCAATAAAGTTGTGATATCTTTGAAAATAATTCCAGGTTTTGGATAATCATTTATAGTTCTTATGCTATCAAGTAATATATTTTTACTATTTTCATCTAACACATTTTTTTCACGCAAAGTAAGTCCTTATATAATATTTGTGAAAAGCGATTTATTTTAACCAAATATTTATTAGGGTTTTATGATGTTTTTTAAGAATATTAAAAATATAATAAATTTATTTGGTGGTTTAATTATGAAACTTTTATTATATTTTTTTCTTACAATTTATGGATTTTCTTTTGAACTACAAAAACCAAATATTTATGATGAAAAAAAAGACAATATAAATAACTGGTATATGAGTGAAAAACTAGATGGAATAAGAGCTTATTGGAATGGTAAAGAACTCTTAAGCAAAAATGGTAATAAAATTTATGCTCCAAACTGGTTTATACAAAATCTTCCACCGTTTGAACTTGATGGTGAACTTTATACAAAAGTGAATGATTTTGAAAATATTCAAAGTATAGTTTTAGATACAAAACCTTCAAAAGCTTGGGAACAAATAACTTATAATATTTTTGAAGTTCCTAATACAAAAGGTGATTTTGACACGAGACTAAAAAGACTAGAAGATTGGCTAAAAATAAATCCAAATAATTTTATTAAAATCATTCCTCAAATAGTTTGTAAAGATAAAGAGCATTTAGATAAATTTTTAAATCAAATGCTAGAAAAACAAGCTGAAGGAGTTATGATAAAAAATCCATTTTTGGAATATCAAGAAGGACGAAACTCAAGTATACTCAAAGTAAAAACTTTTTTTGATGAAGAAGGAGTTGTAATTTCTCATAACTATAAAAATGGAAAATTTAAAAGTTTAGTTATAAAACAAAAAGATGGAATAATTTTTAATTTAGGAAATGGTTTTACAAATAAAGATAGAGAAAATCCACCAAAAATTGGAGATATTGTAACTTTTAAATATTATGGCTTGACAAAAAATAACAAACCAAAATTTGCTTCATTTTTAAGAGTTAGAAAAGAAGAATAAAATCTAATATAACTCTACACTTTTAGAAACCAATCCTGCATCTCTTAATTTTTTGCATATTGTTGTCTCTTTTGTAGAATCAACAACTAATTCGATATTTTTTGTTTCATTTGAAGATGTTTTTACTTCAATAGTTAAACAAGAGTTTTTATCAGTTAATTTCAAATCTTCTACTTTCCAATTTGAATCACTTATTTCCATAGCATCTGTTAGCTTTTCTATTTTTTGATTTAGTAGATAGTAACTTTGTATAGAATTTATAGCTGTATTTACATCCCTTTTTATAGTCGATACTAAAGCACTATCTCTAGTATCTAAAAACTTTGGAACTGCTACAGATACTATAATTCCTAAAACAACTATGGCAAAAATCAATTCAAGTAAAGAAAAAGCTGGTTTCATAACTAATCCTCAATATATTATTAATGATATTGATTATAATTTATATTATATTAAATATTTATTAGTTATTTAACCTATGCTCAAATTCTGGAACAATCTCTTTTAATTTTGCTACTTTATCTTCACAAATTAACAACTCTTCTATTTTTTTATTTAGCTCATTTATATCAAATTTCGTAGAATTTGCAACTGTGATTGACTCATATTTTGTTTTTTGATCACTATCATTTATTAATAATTCTTCATACAACTTTTCACCAAGTCTTAATCCACAAAACTCTATATTGATGTCATTTCTACCACTTAGTTCGATCATTTTCTTAGCCAAATCAACTATACGTATTGGTTCTCCCATATCAAGAATAAATATCTCTCCACCTTTTCCAATACTCGCAGCTTGAAGCACAAGTTCACAAGCTTCAGGAATAAGCATAAAATATCTTGTAATTTCTGGATGAGTTACTGTAATATTTTTACCTTGTTCAATTTGAGATTTAAATTTTGGAATAACACTTCCACTACTTCCTAGAACATTTCCAAATCTAACTGCTACAATCTCTGTATTTTTTGATTCTACATTTTGAGCATAAAGTTCACAAATTCGTTTTGTTGTTCCCATAATATTTGTTGGACGCACTGCTTTATCTGTTGAGATAAGAACAAACTTTTGAGCACCATATTTTATAGATAAATCTATACAATTTTTTGTTCCAATTATATTATTTGTAATACCTTCTAAGATATTGTACTCAACCAAAGGCACATGTTTATAAGCTGCTGCATGAATAACAATTTGTGGTTTATATTTTTCAAAAGTATTTTCTAAAGCTTTTATATCTCTTACGCTTTGCATAATAGGGACTATATTTTCATCTTTTAACTCTTCTAAAATTGAATAAAGATTAAATTCACTATGATCTAAAAGTATTAGTTGTTTTGCTCCATACGCCTTACACTGTCTTGATATTTCACTTCCTATACTTCCACCTGCACCAGTAATTAAAACTATTTTATCTTTTATAAAATTTTCAATTTGTTTTTTATCCAAATCTTTTGGATAACGTGCAAGTAAATCTTCAACTCCAATATCTTTAAGCTGTTTTGTAAACTCTTCTTTTTTTAAAATATTTTGCATACTTGGCAGTATTTTAATCTTTTCAAATTTATCTTGCATAAACTCATAAATAATCTTAATTTGCTCTTTGGAAACTGATGGCATAGCAATAATCATTAAATCAAACTTTTGATTTTCAAATAAACTACAATATTTTTCTTTTGAATATATAGAAATACCATCAATACTTCTATGATGTAAAATTTCATCATCATCTATAAAACAAACAAGTTTGTATTCACTATTTAAAAACTCTCTTTGAAGTTGAAGTCCAGCTTTTCCTGCGCCATATATTACTAAACTTTTTGTTTTTTTGTTTTTTCCAATAGAGTGATAATATTTATATACATAAACTAAAATATTTATAATAAATGTATAAAAAATCAAATCGATAAATAAAAGATTAAAAGAAATATGATAAAAATAATATAGAATAGGCATATAAATCATAAAACTTATTAATGCAAGTATGATCTTCATCAAACCTGTTTTTGTAGATGCTTTTGACCAAGAGAGTTTATAATCATCAAAAAGTAAAAATGAAAACAATATTCTAGTTATAATTATAGTGCTTAAAGCAATTAAAGAAAACTCTTTTTGTATTAAAAAAGTCACTAAATAAAAAGTAAATATAGATACGATAATATTTACTATAATCCCTAAAAATCGTTTATCTCCTATATAACTCATTTATTTTACCTTCTAATAATAATTTTTATTGTACAAAAATGGTGATTTTGTATTTTTAAAAGCTAATAAATTTTTATCAGCTTCAGAAACAATAACTGATTCTTTTTTTATTTTCCAATCAATATTTAAATCTTCATCATCATATTTCACTCCAATACTCTCACCTGAAGCAAAATATCTATCAGTTTTTATCATAACTAATGCATCTTTGCTTAAAACTGAAAAACCATGTAAAAATCCTCTTGGTATGAAAAGTTGTTTATTTTCTTCACTCTTTAACTCTATACTTACTACTTCACCAAAACTTGGACTTCCTACTCTAAAATCAACTGCAACATCAAGAATTTTACCTTTTAGTACATTTACAAGCTTTGATTGAGAATAGTTTAAAGTATTTGTATGTAGTCCTCTTATAACTCCATACGTGCTATAAGAAATATTATCTTGACAAAAATCTACTTCAAATCCTAAAAAGTTATTAAAAGATTCTTTTTTAAATGATTCATAAACAAATCCACGATTATCTTTATGAAAAGTTGGTTCACAAAGTACTAAATCTGGAATTTCTAATCTTTTATAATTCATTATTCAAAAGCTTTTTTACTATCTATAAATTTCATACTTAAAACTAAAACTACAAAAGCAAGTAAAAAAGCTACAAAGATATTTGATATAAAATATACAATTGCAAATAACAGTATATTTAACACTATAGAATAGTTTGTAACTTTGTAGTGACTCCATCCCACTTGTGTAAGTCTCTGATATGCATGTTTTTTATGTGCTTGTGAAAGTCTTTCTTTATTGAGTTTTCTTCGTATTAAAGTCAAAGTTGCATCAAACCAATAAACTCCAAATAATATAATCCATATCCAAAAGTTTGTTGGTTCTTGATTTGCATAATATATAGTAAAAATTGCTACATTATATCCTAAAAGAGTACTTCCAACATCTCCCATAAATATCTTAGCTTTATTCCAATTCCAATATAAAAATCCTAAAACAGCAACAGCTAAAACTAAAAAGTGATTTCCACCAAATAGAATAAATCCAGCAACTGCTAAGAATAGTGATTCACTTCCAGCATAGCCATTGATACCATCTAAAAAGTTATAAAGGTTTATAAACCATATAATCATAAAAAATGCAAAAATATTTGTAAAAATAGGATTTTGTATATCAAAAATTCCAAAAGTAAGAGTTTCAAATCCACCTAAAAAATATAATCCACCAATAGCTACAATAGCTTGAATTATAAGTCTTAATTTTGGGCTCAACTCATATATATCATCAAAAAAACTAACTATTGAAATAACTGCTCCAAAAAGCAAAGCATAAAAAAGATTATTTTCTATTTGTCCAATAAAGTAAAGATAGAATAAACCTATAAACCAAGTAATAGCAATAGCTATTCCTCCACCATGAGGTGTTGGAACTGTATGAGAACTTCGTTCATTTACACTTGCAACAAGCGATTTTTTTATCATATAATTTTTTATAAAATATGTAAGAAAAAAAGATATTAGCAGTAAAATTATATAAATCAAATTAATTCTCCTTTTATCATCAATTTTATTCCATCTTCTACACCATATGGATTTTTTAGATTTAATTTTTCTTTCGTGATAGTATTGTCTATTTGCAAACTTCCATAAAGTCGCTTGTAAAATGATGGTTTTAAAATTTTCAATAAAGTCTCAAAAAATGGTATTTTTATTAAATACATCTTCTTATCAAGATTTTTTGCAATAAGTTCAATAAGTTTTGAAGTACTAAGTGGTTCATCATCGCAAGCTAAAAATATTCCTTGTTTTTCTTGAGTTATTATCTCATCAACTAAATGACAAAGATTTCCGATATAAACCATACTTCTTTTATTTTTTATTTTTCCAAAAGGTAATACTGGAACTTTATCTACAAGATTAATAAGATTTTTTATATTTGCTTTTACTTCATATCCATAAACAATAGGTGTTCTTATAATAGATATTTTAAAATTATCATCTTCTAATTTTTGAAGTTCATGTTCAGCTTTTAGTTTACTTTTTCCATAGTCATCTTCTGGATTACAAACAGTGTTTTCTGTATATATACTATTAGTTTCTTCTCCGTAAACTTTTACTGTACTCATAAATACAAAATGCTTTACTCCTGATTCTTTTGCTTTTTTTGCAAGTTCAATAGTTTGTATAACATTTATTTTTTCATATTGACTAGCAGATGCTCCACCCATTTGATGAACTAATGCTGAGAGATGAAAAACTACATCTAAATCGCTACAATCTAAACTATTTATATCATCTTTTAAAAAACTAAAAGTTTCTATATTATATTTACTTTTATAATTATTTATAAAATAATTCCCTATAAAACCATTTGAACCTGTGATTAATAATTTTTTCATTTAATATATTCCTATAAAAATCAAAATACTTAAAAATATTCTTTCACTAAATTTTCTTCTAAATTTAAAACTATCTTTTAATAATAATAAATTATTCAAATAACTCTTATTTAAAATATATTTAGTAAATCTATATTTATTTTCTAAACTCAAAACTTCAATAATTTTAATTGTCTCATTCCTATACCAAGAAGAGAATATCAATTTTAACCTTTTGATTTTTGCAAAAATACCATCATTTGCACCTACTTGATTCGATACATGTTGTCTATATTTCATAGTTGGTTTTTCATCTATATACCATTTGTAGTTATTTTCTCTACTATATGCGTATATCAACCAATCATGCAATTCAATATTGTTTGTATCTTTCCAATTCTGTACTAAAAAATTTTTAATATGACTTGCTAAAATCTTTGTTAAAACATATGTACAACCAGGACCTGCCGCTTCAAATAAATAATCATACTTTACTTGTATTTGAGCTTTTCCTAAAATTATTTCTTTACCATCTTCCCAAAAAGCCAATACATTACTAGAATATGCATCTATTTGTTTATCTTTTATAGTATTAATAGCTCGGATAAGTTTATCATCATACCAAATATCATCTTGATCAGCCAAAGATACATAATCAAAATTTGAAAAATCAACATCTTTTATTAGTCTAAAAAAGTTTTTTGCAGCACCACCAAATTTATTATGAGAATCTAAATAAACTAATCTTTTTTCATCTTTATAGATATTTTGTAAATATTGAAGGTTTCCATCTGTAGATAAATCATCACTTATAAAAATTGTAACATTTACTCCTTTTTGATTTAAGATACTATCTATTTGTTCTTTTATATATTTTGTTCCATTGTATGAAGCTAATAATACTGCTACTCTACTTTGCACTTTTATTCCTTTTTATAATATTTTTTCCTATTTTTATAAACTTTTTCTCTATATATTTTTCAGACAAATATGAAAGTATTAAAATAACAATAAATAAAGTTAAAAAAGAAATTATAGGATTTGTAGGGTTTATACCAAAATATAACGCTAATTGTATAACGGGAAAATGCAAGATATAAAAGCTATAAGAAAAATCAAAATCCACTTTTATATGCTTAATAAAATAAGCACAAAATATCACAAATACTCCTATGCATATAGGATATATCATATACTTAAAATACATTAGATCTTTAAAAAATAATATTAAAAAAAAAGATATAGCAACTGCTAAATAGATATTGTTTTTATTAAACTTTGTAAAGATTACATAACAAATTATACCTATTGTAAAAAGTCTAAGTTGTGCAGGAAATTGAACTAAAAGTTTTTCTATTCCCATATAATCAACAGTAAACATGTATATTACAGATAAAATATACATTATCAAAAGAAAAATTATTCCAAATCTTTTATACAACATAAATATTAACGGAACAATAACATAAAAAGCCACTTCATTTTTAAGTGTCCAAAGGCTCCCATTTATAGCATTCACTTCTAATCCACTAAATATAGTACCAACAGTTGGAGCTAAAAAATTTAAGAAAAAAATATTTACTATAAAATACTTTATAATCTCAAAACTATTTCCATCTGAAAATCCTATAAAGAATAGTGTTTGTAAAACAATCAAAAAAGCATAAAGAGGAAATATCCTAAAAAATCTTTTTATATAAAAATTTTTGTTATTTTGATCATTTTCATAACTCCAAAATATCAGAAAACCACTTACAACAAAAAACATGTCAACGGCGAATCCACTTAATTTGAATATAAATATTTCTATATTTTGGGCACTCAAAGTATTCCAATGAGCGAAATATACTAAAACAGCTAAGATTAATCGTAAAATATCAAAGTTATTCTTTGTAGAAATCATTTTATACAATCCAGAATTTTAAAGTAACTATCTACCCACTCTTCTACTTGTGGATATTTTTTAAATTGTTCAAATGACTCTAATGACTTTAATCTATAATTATAACTATTTGATATTAAATTATTTATAGAATCTTTACACTCTAAAACATCATTTTGATTATAATATATACCAGCTTCTTCAACTATTGATTGTGCATATTCTAAATTTGGAACAACAATTGGTAACCCAAATTTCATAGCTTCAATCAGTGGATTTCCAAAAGTTTCTGAATTTGAAGGGAATATAAAAATATGTGACGTTTTATAATAAGTTTCCAATTCAAATTGACTTATTTCACCAATACTTTCAATTGAAATATCTTTAGTAATCATTTGTTGCAAATCTAAAGTTTCTTGTTTACTGAAATCAACTGTTATCAATATCTCGTGTTTTATATTATTTTCATTCAGTACTTTTGATAAATCAACTAAAAATATATGATTTTTATGAGGGTAAAATCTACTTACATATAATATTTTAATTTTATCTATATTTTGTAGCCTATGTTTTATAAAATCATTTATTTCATCTAAAGAGTAGTTTTTAACAAAATTTTTACTTATTGGATTTGCTATTACACAGTTTTTTATATCATTCCCCCATACTTCCAACAGTAATCTCTTCATATAGTTACTTTGTACAACTACAATATCTACATTTTTAATTGTTACATAAAAAGCAAATCTTTTTAATTTTTCAATTATTTTTGGTAAAAAAGATAATTTATTCAAAAGTATATTATCAACTATATATGGATGATGTAAAAGAACTACTTTTTTTACTTTTACTGGACTAATTAGAAAATTTCCAAAAGCTAACAATTTGCTAATTTTATTTTTTGAAATAAAATAAGGAATAAAAAATATATCTAAATATATTCTGAATAATATTTTAGAAAATATATTTGTATACCTTTTGAGTTTTACAAGTTTAACATTACCTTTTGATTCTAAGTTAACATATTCTTCAACATTGGGTATTATAATGAAAGTTTCTTCTAAAAATTCTCTTTCTTTCAGTGTATTTATAAAATTTAATGATATATTTTTAGGACCAGCTCCCATTTGATTATAAAAGTTTATAAGTATTGACATATTCTTAATTCCTAATTTTAATATTTATAATAAATAACACTAATTTAAGTAAAATGTATAACATAGAAATATGAAAAAATACAGAAATATGAAATAAAGATGTTATTCCACCTGAACTCATCCATACAAAAATACAAGAAAAAAATATTATTAACAATAAAATTGTATTTATTGGCTTATTATTTTTATTATTAAGATATATTCTTTTGACAACTATTCCTGCTAATAAACCTCCTATTATAGGAAAAATTATCAATCCCAAATAACCAAATGCAATCAAACTCTCAGAATAAAAAGTACTAGTTACATTAAAACCATTTAAAATATTATTTTCATAAGGATACACAAAATATGTTACAACTAAACCATAATTTGAAGAAATATAATCAGTTCCAATATTAAATAGTTTTGGTATAGCATTACCAAACAATCCTATTAATGTACTTGAATAATTGGGTAAACTAACACTATTTATATAAGAATCCCAAATCTTCCAAGGAACTTCAGATTGATAAAGAGTAATTCTTTCAAGAACAAAAATTAAAGCATCCCAATAACTATTTATTTGAACAACTGAGGTATCAAATTGTATAGACAAAAATGCAAATAAACTTATCGCTATAATAAATAATATAAAAAACTTCATATAACTAATTTTATAAAAAAGTAGAGCCAAAGAAGGAAATAAAATAGTAATTCCTGAAGACTTATATCCCCAAGATAATCCTAAAATAAATAAATCAAAATATATTAAAAAGAGTAACACGTACATCATTTTCTTCTTATTTTCAGTTTTTATAAAAAAATATGTTGCCAAAGCACCTAATGCTGGAGCATAAAATTTTAATAAACCAAAAGCTAACAAACCATTAGAAACTCCGGTAGTTCTAAATTCATTTTTAATCATTGTTCCTGATAATACGGCAATACCATTAAAAATAAATAACTGTATAAATAAAAAGAAAGTTGTGAAAACAAATATAATTATTAGTAATTTATATATATATTTGTTACTATAAATAATAGGAGTTGAGATTGTATTTACCACTCTTTTATTTAGTACAAAATTATACTTTTGTACTCCATAATAACATAAATAAAATATCATCCAAAAAAACAAATATGAAAAAGTTGCACCATTAAAATATCCATATTGATCTATAGTTTTACCAAATGAACCAAATTCCATTAGAATCATACCTATGGTAGTTGTTATAAATAATAAGTGTATTAAGAAATTAATCATATTTAATTAAATTTTCCTTCTTTTTTGAGTTTTTCATAATGTTCAATATTTCTATACTTAAAAACGTTAGCAGGACTTCCTCCCACAATTGCATATTTTGGAACATCATTTACTACTACACTTCCTGCTTGTATAATAGCACCCTCACCAATAGTTACACCTCCAAGTATCATAACTCTATCACCAAACCAAACATTATCTTCAATAATAATATCTTTAAGAATATAAGTATCATCATAAGGAATTGCACAACCTGTATCATAATTATGTATTTGAGTTATCATCAAACATTCTCTACCAGAATGAAAATTATCACCAATAATAACTTTTCCAAGACCATTTATCATCATACCATTAAAGTTTACATTATTGCCTAAATAAGTATTTCTTGTAAAACAACTTTTATTATTAACCCTAATTATTTTTTTATAACTAGCTACTCTAATTTTTGTTTCTAAAGTATAAAAAAAAGTTTTTATTTTTCTTACTAATTTAAATAATTTCATTTTAAACTCCATGGCATATAGTAAATCTTATTTGATACAATCCAAGTTATTACAAAAAAGAATAACCAGCATATAATCATTGTATATGTAGCTCCATAAATTCCAAATATTGATATTAGATAATAATTTAGAATTATATTTAATATGGCCGCATTTATAGTAATCATAGATAATAAACTAGATCTTTTCATATAAAATATATAATTTGTAACCATAAAATAGAATCCTTGGAACATAAATCCTACTGCTAATAATCTTGATATATTTATTCCATCATAGTATCTTGAATCTATAAAAATCTGATATATAACTGAAATTGTTACTATGAAAATAAACGTTATTATAGCCATAATCACCATAATTTTATAACTTTGAATAACTATTTTTCTTTTTTCTTCAACAGTTGGATTTGAATTTAATTTTTCATATAAATGAGGAATCCAAGCTTGATTTATTGATGTCATAATAATAAGAATTGCACTTGAAAGCTGAAAAGCTACACTATAAATCCCAACTGATTCATTTCCTAACATATTTGATAAAAATATTCTATCTGACATTGATAAAAATATTCCAGCTAAAGTGTGGGGAATTAATGGGATACCAAATTTCAAAGCATTTTTTATATAAGTAAACGATACACTTAAACTCAAAAGACCTAATTTAAAAAGAATAAAAAAACCAACCCCAGTAAATAATATATAAGAATAAAATATTCCATACAATCTTCCATCAAGACCTTGAGATAATGTAACAATAAAAAATAATGATAATCCAAGATTTACTACTGTTAAAGTAATCTTAAATATCCCATAATTTATTGGTTGTTTTTTAGATTGGAATAATACAGGAATCATAGTAGGAATAGATTGAGCTAATACTACGATAGGAGAAAGTATCACCCATTTTTCTGGTATATTAAATAATATTGATAAGTTATTTGAAAAAACAAAAAATAAGAATTGAATAATAATAAAAGCAAAAAAGGGAATTAAAATCATAGAACTTACAAAAGATTTAAATTCATCAAAGGACAATTTAGAATACTCTATCATGAAAAGCCCATGAATATTCATAAGTATAAAAGGTAAAGATAGAGTAAATAATAATTGAATAAGAGATAATACTCCAAATTCTTCTGGCGTCAAATAAACTGTTAAAATAGGCAATAAGAAAAAGGGAACAGCTGCATTTATAATATTTGCAGCTGAATATGAGAAAATTGTTTTAGTTAATGTCATTTAAATCTATTACTTTCATAGTTTTTTTATACTCTTCATAAGTCGTTATGATGTCTTCTAAATATATTTTATTTATCTTATTTAATGTCAACTGAAAAGATATTACTTCATTAAAATCAATCATTTTTGAAACCGTATAAAGTGCTGTTGACATATAGGATGCTAAATAGCAAGGAAGTTCTTCCATTTGAATAAATTCTATTTCTGCAGGGTACTCAAAATGTTTAATTTCTATATTTAACTCTTTTTTAAATAAGTTCAATTTATTTATTGATTCTCTTCGGTGGGGTATATATACTATCTTAATCTTTCTTTCATCAAAATACTTTTTTACTTTTTTTAATTCAAAGAATTCATCTTCTTCTGTCATTGCATTTGCCTCAGACAACCTGCCACCAATAAAATAAACAACATTTTGTAATGAAGATTTAACTTTATTTTTTTTCTTTAAAAATTCAAATGAATGATTGATTAAAAGTTGTTTATCAGAATATTGGACTACATTAAAGCAAGTAAATAAATCAATATCAACTCGTTTTTTAGGAATTGTACAATTATTTATAAAAAAAATAATCACATAATTAAAAAATATTTTTAATTGTCTCTTCCATGTATTACTAAAGTTATAATCTTTTCCTGTAGATAAATACGATTTTGCTAGTTCTAAAGTTATGTTACCATCATCCAAAATAAAACATCTATTTGCCTTTAATACATTAAAATATTGCCTCATATACCAAGACCTATATTCTCCTATAAAAATTTTATCTATATCATACGTCTTAACAAATTTTCTAATATAAAAAAGTAATTTAATATCTGATTCTATATTTAATACATTACAATTGATTTCTATTATAAATTCCCATGATATAAAGTCTTTTAATAATTTCATTTGATGATTGTTTTTTGAATTAACTTTATTATTAAAATATTTAATAATAAGTATATTTTTTTCATTTTTAAAATAATTATTAGCTTCGATTGCTGATAATAATTGAAAAGGAGACTCCACTAAAAATAGATTTACTTTATTTTTCAATTTTTTCACCAATTCTTTTTATAATTTTAGCAGGATTTCCTACTGCAATACAAAAATCTGAAACATCTTTTGTAACTATGCTCCCTGCTCCTACAACACTATTCTTTCCAATAGTAACTCCTGGTAAAATTATACTATTAGCTCCTATCCATGCACCTTCTTTTATTATAACTGTTTGAGAAGGATAATAACCTTGTTCAATTAAAGGGACATCTGTTCTATCAAATTTATGATTATTTACATAAAAATGTACACCTGCTCCCATCATAACGTTATCTTCTATGATTATTTCAGCATATTCATCTGCAAACAACATACAAGATGGCCGAATAACAACATTTTTTCCTATTGAAATATTTGAACAAAATATAGCATAAGCTCCAGCTCTAAAATCCGAAGTATCTGTAAATCTTTTGAACTTAGCTTTGCATAATGAAAACATTGTAGACTTAAAATGCAGTTTCCAATGAGAAAATGGCATATCTGGACCTATTCTATCTGCTATTTTAGAAAATTTTATTTTATTAATAACTTCTTTTATTAACATTAAATCCACCTTGCAATGTTTAAATTTTGTTCAATTATTCTTTTTCTAGCATTAGGTAAACCATTTCCTATAAAATTAAATAAATTTGCAGTTGCAACAGCACTGACACAATCTAAAGATAATCCATCTATTAAATGTTTTTCATTACCCGCTCCACCGGCAATAATTAAAGGTACTTTAACAATATCAGAAATTTGTTCAATTATTTCCGTATCATAGCCAAAACCTGTTCCATCTTTTTCTATAGAGTTAAAATAAATTTCTCCAATACCTAAAGATTGCACATATTTTAAATATTCTTCTAAAGTGAATTCTATTTCTTTTCTTCCATCATTAATAAAAATTTTATTTATCTCATCTATTTTTTTATAATCTATACATGCCACTAAACTTTGAGAGCCATATATTTTCACAAGTTCTTTTACCAAATCTGGATTTTCATAAAGTATAGTATTAATAACTAATTTATCAGCACCATTTTCAAATAAAAATTTTGCATCTTCTACTGTTCTTATTCCTCCACCTGCAGCAATTGGAATAAATACATCATTTACTAATTCAGAAAGGACTTTCCCAAATTCTTGAATATTCTTTTTATCTTTTGATGCATTTAAAACAATTAACTCATCCAATGAAAAAGCTATATCTTTAAACTTATAATTCTTTTCAAGCCAACTTATATTTCCAACTTTTTGTAATCTAAAATTCCTACTTTGATTAAAAAAACCATTTTCATAAACCAATGTAAATATTATTCTTTTTCTAAGCATTTAAAACTTCTCAATAAAATTTTTTAATAGTTTTAAACCATTAGTTTGACTAAGCTCAGGGTGAAATTGTGTACCAAGAATATGCCCGACTTCATAAGCAGATATAAACTCTTCATCATATTGAGTTAAAGACTGTTTTAAATTTGATTCACTTGTTAATTTATAGCTATGAGTAAAATAGAAATCAATATTATCATCAAATCCATGAAATAAATTTGCCTCTTTATTAATTTTTACTTGATTAAATCCTACATGAGGTATTTTCAAATTAGTTGTAAATTTTTTACAAACAGCATTTATATAAGATAATCCATTAGCACCACCATCTTCTTCGCTATTTTGACATAATAGTTGCATTCCTAAACAAATACCCAGAATGGGTTTTTGTTTTTCAATTACAATTTCATCTAATATTTTATTTAATTCCAATTTATTCAAATTATCAATAGCTTTTGAAAATGAGCCTACTCCAGGTAAAAGTAATTTATCCGCCGATTTAATATCTTCATATTTATTTGAAACAACAATTTGGCTTACTCCTAAATATTCGAATGCACTATTTATAGATTTAAGATTACCCATACCATAGTCAATAATAACTAACTTCATATACTAAATTCTTCTCCTACAGTAAACTTAGGTTGCCAAATACCATCAACTTTCTCAAATAAATCTCTATTTGCATAGTTATCTAATACTGCATCAAACTCTTCTTTTGTCATTTTGTAATAGTCTAAATATGTATCTATCAATTCGTATGGATAAGCATTATCATACATTTGAACAAGGTTTAATGCTTGTTCTCTTGTCATAGAACCTCTTCTTATTTCAATACCAGCATCTTGAGTAGCTCTTCCAAAACCAAATTTTAAATACATCAAATAAGCGTGTAATGCATAAAGTGCCTGATCATTCTGAGCAAAATTAGTAAAAGTATCATGATTTCCATCATCCTTTTCTACCAATCCACAATGTTCTTTTGCTACAACATAATTTCTATAAGAATCCCAAGCTTCAAAATACGACCAATGAGTAAAAGATAATCCTACTTCTGAAATTTCATCTTCTGTTGGAAATTGAAAAAAAGCTAAATCAGCTTCACTTATATCGCCATCTGCTTTAATTCTATCAAATACTTTTTCATGTCCACCTTCTAAATATACTCTTTTCATATATTCAATATCATAAAGTGCTTTATTTTTACTTTCTGTTGATCCACCATATTCTATCTCACCATCTTCTCCGTAAAATATCAATGGTATTTTAAAATTTGCAGCTGTTTTTATTACTGCTGTCATTATAGCTATTAACCAACCATAATATGGAAAACCTTTTTCTATAAAACCATATTTATTAAGCCTATCTAAAACTTTTGGATTACAAGAAATATGAATATGATTAAATCCAGAATGAATAAAATTATATAAATTCTGATCTCCAATTTCTAGAGCTAAAGCTGGTCTAACAGTTATAGCTAGAGGATTCATTCCATATTTATGCTTTAAAGTATATGCCACATAAGAACCATCTTTCCCTCCGCTAACAGGTACAATACAATCAAAGTTTCCATTTTTAGAACGATTTTTATCTAATAAAGCTGTCAATTCTTTTTGTCTTGGTTCCCAATCGATCTTTTTTTTCTCTTCCATCCATTGACAAGCATTACACCAACCTCTATCATCAAAAGCTATTCTAGGTCTTGTAGACATATTTAAACAATTTTTACACCAAAATATTTTTTTACCCATAATTTTATTTCCTTTTTATAAACTAAATCCATCATCTACTATAATATTTTGTCCATTTACATATTTACTCATGTCACTAAGTAAATAAATTAATGTTCCTTTTAAATCACTATTATCAAGCATACCCTTATTTAAACATTTTTCTTTATATTTTTCTAAAAAAGCTTCTGGTTGATGATCAAAAATCCCACCTGGACTTAATGCATTTACTTTGATATTCATGCCTTTAAAATATTTTGCCATATATTTTGTAAGATGAATAAGTCCTGATTTTATAGCTGCATACTCAACAGGCATTGTCATAGCTGTATTATCATATACTTCAAATCTTGGAGCAACTACACCATAAATAGAACTAATATTTATAATATTTCCATACCCTTGATTTTTAAAATATTGTGAAAATTGCTGAGATGCAGTAAAATATCCACCAAGATTTAAACCTAAATTTTGGATAAAATCTTCATACTCTACATCAAAAAAGTGTCTTCCATAATTTTTATTTCTAGGATAAGCATTATTTATCAAAGCATCTATTTTTTTATATTTTTCATCTAAAAAATTTATACATTCATTTAAAGAGTTTTTTGAAGTTATATCAAGTTTAAAAAAATCTATATTTGAAGTATCTAACTCTTTAGATAAACTCTCTTTTACTTTTTTTCCTAACTCTTCATTTATATCAGCAATTATAGCTATACCACCATTTTCAATAACAGCTTTTACAAACTCTTTTCCTATAAGACCTGCTCCACCAGTAATTACAACAACTTTATCTTTAAGCATTTTCTCTTTCCTTCATAAAAAATTCTACAAATTTAAAATCAAGTTCATTATCTATATCTATTGATCTCTCTTCTGGCATCACATAAAGTCCAGTTTTTTCTAAGAATATAGAATTTTCATTTAAAATAATATCTCTTTTCCAAATATAAATTGAAGCATTCATATCATAGCTTTTTGGAGCATCTTGTCTTCGAATTACTGTGCTATCAAGTTTTTTTGATAGATAGACTTTACCATCTTTATCTTGCTCAACTAAATTAAAATATGGACTTCTTCTACTAGGCATTGCTGTTATTAAATTGTCATTGTCATTTTCTTTAAACTGTTTAAAAGAGTTTATTATATCTTCTACAATTCTAAGAGGTGCAGTTGCATCTAAATCAATCAAATAATCAAAAGTTTTATTATAGTGTTCTTCACTTCTTTTAAAAGCATCTTTTATAACATCAAGTTTTCCTGCTGTGTCACTTGCCATTTCAGAACTTCTTTTAAAAAACACTTCTGCACCATATTGTTTTGCTATGTTTGCTATATCATCACTATCTGTACTTATAACTATATACTCAAAAAGCCCTGAAGCTTTTGCTTGTTCTATTGTATAAGCAATAAGAGGTTTACCATTTAATTCTTTGATATTTTTATTTTTTACACCTTTAGATCCACCTCTAGCACATATTGTACATAAAATATTACTCATCTATTTTGCTCCTGTATAGTTGATATAGTATCCATAACTTCTAAAGCTTCTTTAAAAGTACAAACATTTTTTTGTTGATTAAAAATATCTAAATGCATTTTTCCAAACATATAATTTCTTTCTAAATTTGAAAAGCTATATGTTTCTTCAAGTCCAACTTTATTCTTTTTAATCAATTTATTTGATATAAAATCTAATTCATAAGTATTTCCAAAAGTCTCAATTAATAATTTTCTATGAGTATTTTTACTTATATAATCCATTGAAATATTTACTAGGATATTTTTGTTAGTTTTCCCTATCAACATAGTTAAATCATCAGAATCTATTTCTAAATCTGAAATCTTTACTTGATAACTTTTTATTTCATTAATTTGCCCACTTAACCATTGAACATAGTCAATCTCATGACTTAAATCTAATAATACTCCTCCACCTTTATCTTTTTTTGCACTATAACAATTTTTATAGTCTGTGTTTGGTCTCCAAGATGGTAAATATTGCCCACATTTTGCATTTACTAAAATTATTTTTTCATTTTTTATAAATTCATTTAATTTTTCTAATAAAGGATGAAATCTAAGGACATATCCAATAAATACTTTATTATTTTCTATTTCTAACTTTTGTTTTGATTGAAAGATTGGTTTTTCACAAAAAATTAATTTATTTTTTACATTTGCTTCCAAATACTTTAATTGTTCAAAATGTTTATTTGTTTCAGATGCTATCAGAAAATAATCATATTGATTAATATTATTTACAAATTCCAACTTTTTATAACAAATTTTATTTTCAATATTTTGTTTAGTAACTAAATCTATACTTTGAACTTCAGATAGTTTAGATAATACATCATAATGTCTTTTTCCTATTGAACCAAAACCTATAATTAAAACTTTCAATTAAAATACCTCATCATATTCTTCGTTAGCTTTTTTATACTCTTCAATTCTACCAATATCTAACCAATATTCTCGAAGAGGGAAAGATATAGCATTTTTACCTTTACTTATTATTTTTTCAAACAAAGTTGGCATATCATAAAATTGATTTTCAGGAATATATTCTAAAACCTCTGGACTTAGCATATATATTCCTGCACTCACAAAAAACTTATGGGTAGGTTTTTCTTCTATAGATGCTATTTTACTATCTTTTATATTTACAACTCCATATGGAACTTGAAAATCATACTCTCTAACACACATTGTCCCAATAGAATTTGTTGCTAAATGATAGTTATGTAAATGCTCAAAATTAATATTTGTAAGTAAATCTCCATTCATGACAAAAAAAGACTCATTTGGTTTATCTTTTAAAAGGCTCAAAGCCCCTGCTGTTCCCATTCTTTGATTTTCTAAAATATATTCAATATTTACACCAAAATCTTTTCCATCACCAAAATAATCTTGTATCATATGTGATTTATAGTTTACACACATTACAATATTTGTATATCCATACTCTGCAAATTTTTCTACTATTGTTTGAAGTATTGGTTTATTTCCAACTTTAAGCATCGGTTTTGGAGTATTTTCAGTAAGTGGTCGTAGTCGTGTACCTAGCCCTCCAACCATAAGAATTACTTTATTAGTTTTATCTTTTGGTTTTATTAATTCTTCTATTTCTTGAATACCTAAAATTTTTCCTCTTTCATCAACAATCGGAATTTGATGAAGTTTTTTAGAAAGTGCAAGTTTTAAGATTTCTTCTTTAGTATCACTAATCTTTCCAATAGTTGGTGTCTTGAAAATAATTGATTCTATTGAACTATTTAAATCTAATCCTTTTAATAATCCTCTTCTAATATCTCCATCAGTTAAAGTTCCTAATAATATATCATTCTCATTTACTACTAATGCTATCTGTAATGCACCATTATCTATAATTTGTAAAGCTTCTTTTATTGTAGAATTTATATTTAATTTTATATTATCAATATTTTTCATTTTTATACCTTTAAATCATAAAATGATTTTTTTAATATATTTTGCAAATCAATTTTTTTTATCTCTTCAATAATTTTATTGCTAGCGTATCCATCCCCATATGGATTTTGAACATTTAACAAACTATTTTGGAATTCTTTTGAATATAATCTTTTAAAAGCTTTATCTATATCAGTTTTATTTGCAGAACAATCTATTATACTATCAGACTTTATTCTACCTTTTTGTCTATCCCCTATATTTATAGTTCCTATTTTAAAACTTGGAGCTTCTAAAAGTCCACTTGAACTATTTCCAACCATTGCATCTACATATTGTAAAGCACTTAAATATCTCAATTGCCCTAAAGAAGTAAATTGTACTGATTTATGAAAATTCTTGGCAACATATTCATCAATCATTTGGTTTATTATTCTTCCATCTGTATCACTATTTGCTTTTGTAAAAATTATATTTGTATCCTCTAATTCATCGATTACATCTAACAAATGTTGAAATTGTTCTTTTGTTGTTGAATTTTCTAAAGTTACCGGATGAAAAGTCACTAATATATTTTTTTTATTTAGCTTAAAATCTATAGATTGTTCAAACTCTTCTTTACTTAGAAGTTTCAATCTTTTGATATTTTCTATTCCCAAACCACCAACATTGAAAATTCTAGAAGGATGTTCCCCTAATTGAATTACTCTATTTCTATACTCTTCTGTAGCAGTAAAATGTAAATGGCTCATTTTTGTAATACTATGACGAATTGATTCATCAAATGCCCCTTCAGTTGTCTCTCCACCATGAAGATGAACTATAGGGATACGAGCTATCATAGCAGCACTAGTTGCACTAAATATTTCATATCTATCTCCTAAAACTACTACAATATCAGGTTTTAGTTCATCATAAGCTTCTGCAAAACTTATTTGTGCTAATCCCATTGATTTTGAAATAGATACAGAAGTATCAGAAGATAAAAGCATCTCGATTTTTTTATCTATTTTAAACTCTTTTTCTATCTCTTTATAAGTTAATCCAAATTCAGGGCTTAGATGCATACCTGTAACTATAAGCTGAATCTCAAGTTCTTTATCTGCTTCAATTTCTTTGAGGAGCCAATAAAGAAGTCCATATTCAGCTCTTGTACCAGTTACAACACAGACTTTTCTTTTATTCATATTAATTCATCTTCTTTATAATCTTTAGTTGCTATTGTTCCAACTATTTCATCCCATCGCATTGGGTTTATTCCATTTCCTGGCCTTTTTATAGTAATTTTTTCTTGTGTTAAAATTTCACCTTTTTTTATATCCACCTTAGCAACTATTGATTTTCTTGCTATTTGTATATTTGGCATTTCACTTTTTGAAGGTTTTTTAACACAACTTCCTAGAGCTAACTCTATATTTTTTATAGCTTTTACCATCACTTTTAGTTCATCTGGTTCTAAACTTGCCTTATGGTCTGGTCCTTCCATAGTTTTATCTAAAGTAAAATGTTTTTCTATACAACAAGCTCCCATAGCAACAGCTGCAATATCCACTTCAATACCTAACGTATGGTCACTATATCCAAAAGCTATATCAAATGTATTTCCAATGGTTATCATAGCTTTTAAATTAACATCTTCCATAGGTGTTGGATACATAGTATTGGCATGTAAAACTGTTATATTTTCTTTTTTAGTTCCAGATGCTATCAAAACATCTAAAGCATCTTCTATTTCACCATTATCAGCCATACCAGTTGATAAAATCACTTTTTTATTTAATCTTCCTATATGTCTAAGATATGGTAGATTTGTTATCTCACCACTTGGTATCTTAAATATTTCAAGTCCTAAATCACTCAAAAGGTCTATACTATCATGATCAAATGGAGTTGACAAAAACATAATATTTTTACTTTTACAGTAAGCCATAAGCTCTTTGTGAGTATCTACGTCTAACTCAAGTTTTTTTATCATATCAAATTGAGATTCGTTTTTATCAGTTGTTTGTTTTTGATAATCAGCTTTTTGAGCATTTTTTGATACAAGATTTTCAGCTTTAAATGTTTGAAATTTTACTGCATCAGCTCCACTTTCACTTGCTACATCAATAAGTTTTTTTGCAAGGTCAATTGAACCATTATGATTTACTCCAGCTTCTGCTATTATAAATACTTTATTCATTTAGCTAAACTCCCTGCTTTTATAAATCCATCTATTTCTATACTTTGTTTTGAAGTAGCATTACTTCCAAAAAAACTATTTTCTTTTACTCTTACCCCACCATTTAAAACACTAGCTGTTGAAATATGACAATTGTCTCCTATTACACAATCATGTTCAATAAGAGCTTTAGTATTTATTATACAATTTTTTCCTATTTTTGCATTTGCATTTACAAGTGCATGGTGCATAATAATAGTTCCTTCTTCTATACTAGAATGATTAGAAACATAAGCAAGTCGAGAAATTATCACCGGTAAATTAAAACCTATTTCTTTTAATTTATTATAAATTTTAACTCTTATTTTATTTGATTCGATTTGTCCTACCGTTATGAGTGCATTTTTACATGAAAGAAAAATAGTTTCTAAATCATCATCACAAGCAATAATCTTATAATCTAAAACTTTTTTACCTATATTTTCTTTAGTATCAACAATACCAATTATTTCATATCTGTTTTCTTGTTCTATTACATCAATAACACTATGGCAATGTCCGCCACCACCAATAAGAATAATTTTTTCTTTCATTATAAAATCACCGAACTAGGAATATTTACAACTCTTTCTTCAAGATATTTTGCATTTTTCAAATCATCTTTTTGACAATCTTTGAACATTTGAAGTTCATTCATAAGTTTCCAAATAGGTCTTGTCATAACACCATTTTTATTTGTAAACTCTAAAAATTCATCTCTTTGTTTCAAATCATCTAATAAAACTGCTTGAAGCCAATAGTTTGATTTACTATTTTCTGGCTCTTTTATAAATTTAATACTATTTAATGAAAAGAACTCATCATATATTTTTGCTAACTCTCTTTTTGAAGCTAAAAATTTTTCTAACTGTTCTAGCTGTGCAACTAAAAGTGCCGCATTTATATTTGGAAGTCTATAGTTATATCCTATCTCATCATGTACATATTCATATGGATGAGCGATTTTCGCAGTTGTCGTGATATGCTTTGCTCTTTTAGCCAAGACTTCATCATCAGTTACGATAACTCCACCACCACCTGAAGTTATGATTTTATTCCCATTAAAAGAAAATGCACCAATTCTTCCAAAAGTTCCAGTATGTTTATTTTTATAATAACTTCCCAAGCTTTCTGCAACATCTTCCACTAAAGTAATATTCCAACTATCACAAATCTCTTTTATCTCATCTATTTTACACGGATGTCCAAAAGTGTGCATTGGAACACAAGCTTTGATTTGTTTATTTGTAGTTTTATTTATACATTTATTATCTACTACTTCACAATTTCTTTCTAAAAAGTTTTTAAGTGATTTTGGGCTTAACCCCATAGTATCTAAATCAACATCAATAAAAATTGGTTTTGCTCCAATATATGAAATCGCATTGCAAGTTGCTATAAAAGTAAGTGGTTGAGTTATAACTTCATCATCTTTTTTTACATCTGCTAAAAGTAGTGAAATATGAAGAGCAGCTGTACCATTTACTGTTGCTACTGCAAATTTACTTCCAACTGTTTTTGCAAACTCTTTTTCGAATGTATCCACATATTTTCCAACACTTGATACAAATGTAGAATCAATACAATCATTTAAATACTTCTTTTCATTTCCAACAAATCTCGGTTCATGTAAAGGAATAAACTCTTGCGTTTTAAAAGTTTCTTTTATAAAATCAACTATTTTTTGCATAATATACTTTCTCTTTTCTATTTAAATTCAAAAATTACTAAATCTTTTATTTCTTTCTTAAATTCTTCTTTATTTGTTATTTCTAAATATTTTAATCTTCCTATTGTACAGATATTCAGCTTATTTTTATCACTACCTATAAGTCTTAAATATATAGGTTTAGTAAATTTCCAAGACAAAAAATTATAGTTTTTATTTAATTGATATTTTTTATATTTTTCTATTTCTGTCTCATTAGATATAAATAATCTACTATCATCTTTAAAAGCTAACTTTGACATACCATTTAGTTCGTAAACTCTCAGTTGCCTATTTTGAGCTAAACTATTTTCAAGATTGCTTAAAACGATAAAAGTAGTATTTTTTTTAATAATTTCATTATTTTCAAAATTTTCAATAATACTTTGCTGATATAACCAATCAATATTATATTTAATCTGCTCACTTATATGAAACATACTAAAAGAAAAAATTAAAATTAAAGATAAAAAGATTTTTATACTTTTTCTAAATACAAAATTTAAACAATAATATAATATAAAACTAAATCCTAATGGTAATAAGATTTGAAATCTAGAAAACCAATCACTTAACATTGGCATTTTAGCAACCACAAGATAAGGGAAAGAGCCCAATAAAAAAATTATAATTCCAAATAAAAATAAAATATTATTTGTTTTAGGTAATTCTTCTTTGCTTTTATTTATTATTATAGAATATAAGGTAAAAGCAAAGAAACAACATATAAATATACCAAAAAAAGGTTTAATAGATAAAAGGATAGGTTCGAAAAAGTTAAACAAAAAAAGTTGCTTGTACGTTTCAAGATCGAAACCTAGCACCAAATTTATTTCGTTATATCTTTCATATGCACCAAATGGTTTAAACCATACAGATTTTATAATATAAAAAATTATTGGTAAAAAAATAAAATCCATATTAGTTTTCATGAAATATATAATATTTTTGAAGATATTTTTGTTTAAAGAATAATTTACATAAAAAATATATATCAATACTATTGCATAAAATACCAATATAGAATTTACTAGAAACGATATAAAAAATAAACTTAATATAAAAATTCTTTTTCTAATTACTAAATTTCCATATGCATTAGATAGAAGATAAAAGGCTAGAAAAAATATAAAAGAAAATAATGTATATGGAAAATTTATCAAAGCAATCTTTCCATTATAAAGTGGAGCTAATAAGAAAAAAATTATTAAAAAAATGGCATCTTTTCTTGAAAACAATACTACTGTATTTAATATTTTAAAAACAAACCATCCACTAAAAAATAGCAATAAAAAGGTTAACACCCTATAACTAAATACTCCTAAATAATTTATCATAAAATAGTGCATATAAGTTATAATATAACCGGCATATCCAACTGCTTGAGTAAACATAGTATTAAGAGTCTCTAAATCTTGGTCAACTATCACCCAATCATCCCAATAAATGGCATTATAATTTAATAAAAAAGGAATATTTACTATAAAATATATACTAAATAAAATCCAAAAAACTTTTTTATCACTTTCTAAAAAATTCATTTATTCGACCTAAAACTCTATTTATCTTATCATCACTCAAACCATAGTACATAGGTAATCTTATCAATCTTTCACTCTCTTTTGTAGTAAAATTATCATCTCCATTAAATCTTCCAACCTTTAACCCTGCAGGGGCTGAATGAAGTGGTACATAATGGAAAACTGCATTTATATCATTTTGTTTTAAATATTCAAGTAATAATGTACGTTCTTCTAAATCTTTTACTTTTATATAAAACATATGAGCATTTTGAGTACAATTATTTGGAATTATTGGAAGTTCAATTAAATTTTTTATTTGTAATTGTCCTAATCCATTATAATAATTCTGCCAACTATGTAATCTATCTTGATTTATTTCTTCAGCAAATTCTAGATTTCCCCAAAGATATGCAGCACTTATTTCATTCATAAGATAGCTACTTCCTAAATCTACCCAAGAATATTTATCTACCATTCCACGAAAAAATAGACTTCTATTTGTTCCTTTTTCTCTTATTATTTCTGCTCTTTGCACAAATTTCTCATCATTTATAATTAAAAGTCCACCCTCACCAGCACTTGTATAATTTTTAGTTTCATGAAAACTAAAAGCTCCTAAATGACCAATAGTTCCTAATGATTTTCCTTTATATGTACTCATCATACCTTGAGCTGCATCTTCTACTACAAAAAGATTATATTTTTTTGCTATATCCATTATAGTATCCATCTCACATCCAACTCCTGCATAATGAACAGGAACGATAACTTTTGTTTTAGATGTAATAGCTCGTTCTATTTTTGTTTCATCTATATTCATAGTATCTGGACGAATATCTACAAAAACTATTTTTGCACCTCTGAGGACAAAAGCATTTGCAGTAGATACAAAAGTATATGATGGCATAATTACTTCATCTCCATCTTTTATATCAAGTAAAAGAGCAGCCATTTCAAGAGCATGAGTACAACTTGTAGTTAAAAGTACTTTTTTACATTTTAATTTATCTTCGAACCATTTATGACATTTTTTAGTGAATTCTCCATCTCCAGAGATTTTATTACTTTTCATAGATTCCAAAACATATCTTTCTTCATTTCCTGTAAAAGGTGGTTTATTAAATGGTATCATTTTCCTAATCCTAATAAATAAATCCCTACTATAATAAAAAGTATTCCCAAATATCCAGATAAAGCTAACTCATCTTTAAAAAACAAATAACCAACTGCAACTGTAATTAAAAAATTTATTCCAGTTAGAATCGGTATAACTAATGAAAATTTATTAAAAGATAATGCTTTTATAGAAAAAAACATTGAAATAAAAATAAATAACATTGCTAAAATAATTTTAAAATCAAATAAAAATAAAATAAAATCTTTAAAATTTCCTATACGTCCAAGTAATAACTTATGTTTAATTATTGCAGCACCTGCTACATTAAAAATAGCATATAAAATTGAAAAAAGATATATGCTATAACTCATTTAATTCTCTTTTTTTTATAACTTTTGCAGGTATCCCTGCAACAATACTATATGATGGGACATCTTTTGTAACTACACTATTTGCAGAAACAACACTATACTCACCAATAGTTACACCTTGTAGAATTATGCTATTTCCGCCAATCCAAACATACTCTTTAATATTTACATTCCCTGAAGTATCTGGTAAATCAAGATATTTATAATCGTGTCCTGCACCATAAATTTTAACATTTGGAGAAAATGTTACATTATTTTTTATATCAATAATTGTTCCTAAATTTGCTGATGTAAAAAACTCACAGCCACGATTTATACTTACATTATCTCCAATCCTAATGCCTCTCATATATCTAAAAAATGTTTTATAATCAATCATCACATTTTTACCATAACTTTTAAAAAATAATTTAAAAAAAAGATATCTAATAAAATGTGGCATTAAATCCATCACAAAAAAGAAAAGATTTATAATATAAGAATATACTAAAAAAGCTTGTTTAAAAAAATATTTTTTTATAAAATTAATCATCTAAAACTCTTCATAAATTTTGTAGCATTAGAACCTTCATTAAATATTAAATCAAGAATGCTAACTCCATGCTCAAAGGGTGGGAAAAGTTGATTATATTCTTGATAACCACTATAATTCATCCATTCAACTTGTATATTCTCTTTTTTTGCTAACTCTTCATCAAAATAATCTTTTGCAGCGGGTCCACTTAGATAACTATTTGCTTCACATTCTTTACAAATATTAAGTAATTTTTCAGTTTGACCATCAATTAATTCAAATTCGCTTGAGTATCGTAATTTAGTTTTAATACCAAGTATCCCATTAATAGTAGATATAAACTTATAATTAATTTGGCTTAAATATTCTTCATTACAGTTTAAATATAACTCTTCAAAAATATCTTTATATTCTTTGAAATATTTTGATTTTGAATAATTTTGAGAAATAGTTCTCCAATGTTTAATATTCCACTTTTTATCTGAAATTTTAGTATCTTTTATTTTTTGTCCTAAAGTTTCTTGTCTAACAGGAATAGTTAACCACTGAATACCTTGAGATGTTTTAATTTTATTACGATTTCTCCAATCATTTTTAGTATATTGAACTTCATCATAAAACACAAATTCATCCACCATATTTATAAGATCAAAATAACCTTTCCAAGGGATATAATTAGATTGAAGAATTGCAATTTTTTTCATTAATTACTTTCTAATATAGCTAAACCAAATCCTGTTTTACCATAACCATTTCCATTGTAAAGCATATATCTCTTATATTTATGATCAAAAATAAATGGGTAACAAATCATTTCACTATCCCATCCATCTTTACTCACATCAATACCTACTTCATCTTTTCTTATCCAATTAATACCATCATTAGACTCGGCATATCTTATTCTATATGTTGGGATATCTTTTGTCGCTCTTGAACAAAACCACATTTTATATAAATCATTATCTTTTTTAACTCGAGGAACACCTAAAGCATATTCAAATTCATCTTTAAAATCTATAGCAATATTTTTATCTCTTTTCCAATTAATACCATCAGTAGATTCAGCATACTCTAAATTATAAAAATGCTTAACTTCATTATTGATTTTTTCCCATTTGACACAAGATGTAAACCAAGATTTATATATTCCATTATCATAAATAACTTCAGGAGTAGCGGTAAAATGAGGAGATTCTTTTGTTCTATCAATAATTGGTCCTTTATATACTCTTTCAAAGACATTTTTCTCATTATTCCACTTCGCAAGACCTATTGAATTTCTTATTTTTACAGTTACCCCTATATTAATTCCCGTATAGTACAAATATTTTTCACCATTAATTTCAAGTAAACTATTTGGTAATGCTCCACTATCATCAAAACATCCTAATTCCCCAGGTTCTAAAACAGGTTCTTTTGATAGATTTAAAATTTTTTGAGGTTCATTTATATCTATTTCAAGATAAGCACCATGTCCTCTATTTTCTTTATCTCTAGGAGAAAAATATATTCTGAATATATCATCGTAAAGATGTTCAGCAACAGGTATCATTGCATGAGAATACATCCAATCACTCTCTTTATTTGAATTAAATATTAATCCTAATTTCTTCCATTTCATTATATCTTCCTTAATCTATTACTTGGTACTTTTGATTTCTCTGTTTCTTTTGGTGAATAAACTGCATATTCTATTGTATCATTTAATATCAAAGAACCTGCGCCAATAACATTTTCTTTCCCTATTTTAATATTATCTCTTATCGTACTATTAATTCCAATAAATGTATTATTCCCTATGTAAACTCGACCCGCTATAACGACATGAGAAGTAATAAAACAATTATCTCCAATTATTGAATGATGACCAAGATGATTTCCACTCCAAAGAATTGTATTATTACCAATTTTAGAAAATGGTTGTAAAGTATTATCTTCAAAAATAAAACAATTATCTCCAATTAATACATTATCATATACTGTTGCTTTATCTGAAACATATGTAAGTAACTTATAACCTTTTTCTTTAGCTAAATTATATTTTATTTCTCTTAATTTATTAACTTTTGTGTAACCAATAGCAATAAACATTTCATATTCAATTGGATCAAAAGTATTTTGTATGGTTTCAAAATCAATAATTGGCAAGCCATGAAAACTTTCTTCTTTAATATATTCCTTATCTAAAGTAAAACAAGTAACTTCATATCTCGAATCATTATTCAAATAATAAAATACTAGTTCAGCAAAATCGCTTATTCCAAAAATTATTACTTTTTTCATTCAGTATCCTCATAAAATTTTTTAATTATGCTTCTTGGTCTATTTTTTACTTCTAAAAATATTTTTGATATATATATGCCTAAAATACCAATAGACATCATTACTAATCCACCTATCAACCAAATTGAGGCCATTACAGATGTCCAACCATCTATCAATATATTATTAAGAAATTTATTTAAAAATAGATATAGAATAAATATTATTGAAAAAAAAGTAATAGATAAACCTAAATTAAATACGAAACTTAGTGGTTTGTTACTAAATGATGTAATCATATCTATTGCCATAGTAACTTTTCTTTTTAAATTGTATGTTGATTTTCCTCTAAAACCTTTTTTGAAATAAACAATTTTTTGATTAAATCCTGTCAATGCACAAAGACCAACAAAAACAATTTCTGTTTCATGATACTTAACTAGCTCATTTACATATTTTTTTCTCATAAGTCTAATTACACTTACATTCTTTTCAATTTTTGTTTCTGAAAAAAAATTAAATAAATCAAAAAATAAGCTTCCAGATATTCGTTCAAAAAACTTACCCTTTCTACTTTTTTGTACTCCATAAACTACATCCAACTTTTCTTCTTTTTTCAATTCATTCCAAAATTGTTCTAAAAGTTCAGGTTCCTCTTCCAAGTCACTATCAATAAGAAATACAAAATCCCCATTTGTATGGGAAAGTCCCGTCATCATAGCTTTATGGTGTCCAAAATTTCGTGAAAGCTCTATGACTCTAACTTTTTTATCTTTTTTATGTAATTCAACTGCTTTTTTTAAACTATCATCAGGACTTCCATCATCTACAAAAATTATTTCATAATCTTCTGTTATTTTTATTGCTTCTTGTGAAATTCTTGTATAAAACTCATCTATATATTGAGATGATTTATACATTGTTGTTACAATTGATAGTTGCATCTACATCTTCCCATCAAGATATTTACCTGTTTCTTTATGTCCAAAATCTGGAATCATTGTAAAAAACTCTTTTACAATATCCTCTTTTGTCCAAGATAAATTTGCTTTAAAACTTCTAATAGTTTTTTCAAAATGATTTAACTTATCTTCATCAAATAAAGCTTCGTTTTTAATAACTCCTAAATTTTCAAATCTATCCATATCTAAAACTTCTTTGTCTGTAAAAAACTCTTCAAAATCTTTTTCACCTGTTGTATCACTTGAAGTAAACAAACAAGGCCATTTACCAGATATAGGTAAAGTTTTTGCTAATTCTCTAGCTTCATCTTCATCTTTGCATAAATATGGCTCATATCCTAAATTTTTTAAATATTTCACTGCAATATCTGCAAAAGTAATAAGATGTAAATTTTCACTTAATTTTGGGAAAAAAATATCTCTATTTTCACCAAAAATACAAGACATAAGACAAAGTTCACCACTCTCTTGTGGTGTTACAAAGTATCTTTTTATATCATTTGGAGCAACTATTGGTTGGTTTTTTTCAATTCTTTGATTAAATCCATGCAATAAACTTCCATCACTAAAAGCAACATTTGCAAATCTAGCCATAGAAACATCTATTTGTTTTGATTTTCTCATTACAAACATTTCCATGATTTTTTTACTTGCACCCATCATATTTACCGGATTTGCAGCTTTATCTGTACTTACACAGAAATATTTTTTAGTTCCATTTTCTATTGATTGTTGAAGAGTTTTATCTGTATTAAAAACATTTGTTTCAATCATACGCATAAGAGTATAAGGATCTTTTTCACTTCTTACATGTTTTAAAGCTGATAGATTTAAAACATAATCATATCTTCCATCTGCTTTAATGAATGCATCATACTCCCAACTTCCTATATCAAGTGCAAACGTTTGAAAATCTCCATTAATATAACCAAAACTACTTCTTATATCTCGAACTAACTCAACCATATTATTTTCACTTATATCTACAACATGAAGTTTTTTAGGATTTCTTTTGAATATCTCTTTTGTTACAGCTTGGCCTATTGAACCAGCTCCTCCAATAACTAAAAAAGTTGAAGCCGAAACTATATTAAAAAGTTCTTTTTCATTTTTACTTATATCTTCATAAAAAAGTTCTTTATTTCGTCCTATTAAATTTAATATTTTTTGCATACTACTCATATTTCACCAAAACTTTCTGTAATTTCACAAGTTTTATTATTACTTGAAATATTTATAACCAAAACTTCATCACATACACTCTTAATAGATTTCATAACTTCTTCTATATTTTTTTCTTCATTTAGTATCATAATATTTGCTATAATTTTCAATTATTCCCCTTAGTCATTTCCAAAAATATCTCTTGTATAAACTTTGTCTTCTACATCTCTTAAAATATCACTTAGTCTATTTGCTACTATCACATCTGATATCTTTTTAAACTCACATAAATCTTTTATTACTCTTGAGTTAAAAAAAGTATCTTCATTTAATACTGGCTCATATACTACTACTTCTATACCTTTTGCTTTTATTCTTTTCATTATTCCTTGAATTGCAGAACTTCTAAAATTATCACTTCCACTTTTCATCACAAGTCTATAAATACCTACAACTTTTGGATTTTTTCTAATAATACTATCTGCTATAAAATCTTTTCTTGTAGAGTTTGACTTTACAATAGCTTCGATTAGATTACTTGGTACTTGACTATAATTTGCTAAAAGTTGTTTTGTATCTTTTGGAAGACAATATCCTCCATACCCAAAACTAGGATTGTTATAGTGTGTTCCAATTCTTGGATCAAGTCCTACACCATCAATTATCTGTTTTGTATCAAGATTATGAGCTGACGCATAAGAGTCAAGTTCATTAAAATATGCAACTCTCATAGCAAGATAAGTATTTGAAAATAGTTTTATAGCTTCAGCTTCAGTTGAATCTGTAAATAACACTGGAATATCTTTTTTTATAGCACCTTGTTCTAATAATTTTGCAAAAGTTTCAGCTCTTTTTGATTGTTCGCCTACAATTATTCTGCTTGGATATAAGTTATCATATAGGGCTTTTCCTTCTCGTAAAAATTCTGGTGAAAAAATAATATTAGAAGTTTCAAATCTTTCTCTTACTTCTTTTGTATATCCAACTGGTACTGTTGATTTGATAACCATTGTAGAATTTGGATTTATTTCAAGGACATCTTTTATAACTGCTTCAACAGATTTTGTATTAAAATAGTTAGTCTTTTCATCATAATCAGTTGGTGTTGCGATAATTATAAAATCAGCATCTTTATAAGCTTCATTTTTATCTAAAGTTGCTTTAAAATTTATACCATCTTTTTTTAAATACTCTTCTATTTCTTTGTCTTCTATTGGTGATTTTTTATTATTTAGCATTTCAACTTTTTGTGGAATTACATCAAGTGCTACCACTTCATTGTTTTGAGATAGAAGTAAACCATTTGATAAACCTACATATCCTGTTCCAGCTATTGCTACTTTATATCTCTTTTTTATCATTACACTTTATCTTCTTTTTTTATATTATTTAAAAATTGTATAAAAAATACTAAAAACATTGATAAAATAAATCCTATTACAAAAGAAGCCACTACAATGAAAGATTTTTTAGGTTTTATCGGATGTTCATTTACCAAAATACTTCCTACAACTTCACTATTCTTTAGATTATGAGGTAAAGAAAGAGTTTCTAATACCTTTTTTCTATCTAATAATTTATTTATTTCTATATTTATCAAGTTTTCTTTTTCTTCTATTAGATCATATAAATTTGATTTATTTAGAACAATAGCATTTGATATATCTCTTTTTTCCATAAGCTTGAGTGCAGAGATAGATGGATGTAACTTATTTAGGTTTTTTAAAGTTTCAGCAACTGAAACCATCTGCTCTTCTAAATTTAAGATATTTTGTTGATATAACTCTATTTTTTTTTCAATATTTTTAAGCTTATCTTCTTCTATATTTTTAATATTCAAAGATATGTTTTTTAAATCAAATTCATTTTTTTCTTTTACATCATCAAGTAACTTAGTATGCTCACTTTTTATATGCTCAATTACTTCATTTAAACCTTCTATTGCTTGTGTATTTGATGAAGCTTCACTAGAGATTTCTATGAAGTTTTTCATACCTTTTACTGTAACAATTTTAGTAATTTCAAAGTTTTTATTTTCAAGATTTTTTCTTAAATCAATAAAAATAGTAGTTAACTTTTTTGATAAATTATCAGCATTATCTATTATTACATCTTGATCAGACTCTGTTTTATAACTACCTAATTCTACCAAAGCTGTTACTTGATATGTTGGTGTTTTTAAACTCACATAAATTATTGATAAAATTGTAGTTACAAAAGTAAATACTAAAATAAATATTTTATACTTCCACAGAGTTTTAAACAACTCTTTCAAATCTATTTCATCATCTTGTAAATATCTTTGGTTTTGCATATTTTTCCTTGTCAAATTAGGTTCTTATTCTACTATAAATAAACTTATAATTATTACAAACACTTATAAAATATTTGGTATATCTATATTTGTTTCTTTTTCTATATCTGCTACATTTTCAAAAATAACTTCTATTGGAGCAGCACCATGTTCATTCTCTTTATCCAAAAATTTAGTTAAATTTTTATGGAAATCAAGTTTTACAGTACCTATAGGTCCATTTCTTTGTTTTCCTATAATAATTTCAGCTTCTTCTATTGGTTTATTTATAAATTTTGATTTATAATCTTCACCTTTATCTTTTGCTTCTTTCTCTTTTCTTGCTTCATCTCTTTCTTTATAGACATCATCTCTATAAACAAACATGATAATATCAGCATCTTGTTCTATTGCTCCAGATTCTCTTAAATCACTTAGCATTGGTCTTTTATCAGGTCTACTTTCAAGTCCACGATTTAGCTGAGATAAAGCAATAATAGGGATTTTAAGTTCCCTTGCAAGCATCTTAAGCCCTCTTGAGATATCTGAAACCTCTTGATGTCTATCTTTTGTACCAATTCCTTGCATAAGTTGAAGATAATCGATAATTACAAGTTTTATATTATTATCTTCATTTTGAGCTAGTTTTCTCACCCTTGCTCTAAGTTGATTAATATTTACACTTCCACCATCATCAACAAAAAGTTTTTTTGTATTTAAGCTATCAAAAGCAGAACTCAAATTTGACCATTGAGCATCATCCATATCGCCTTTTCTTAAGTTTTGTAATGGAATAGAAGTTTTAACAGATAACATCCTAAGCATTAGTTGCTCTGCTGGCATCTCAAGAGAGAAAAATATTACACCTTTTCCTCTTTCTACATTTTTTAATGCCATATTTAAAACAAGTGCCGTTTTTCCCATCGCAGGACGCGCTGCAATTATTACTAAATCCCCTTCATTAAAACCTGTTGTTCTTCTATCAAGTGCATCAAACCCAGTTGTTTCACCAATTAAGTGTTTATTACCAAGTTTTTTCATTTTTTCAATATAAGATAGAGTTGAATGGGTAATTGATTGCATATCTTTTAGTTCAGAAGTTGCACTATCAGTTGAGATTTTATATAACTCACCTTGAATAGTATCTAGTGCTTCATTTGCACTTACTTCATCTTCAATAGCAACTTTTTTTATAGTTGTTGCCAATGAAGCTAGTTCTCTTTTAACTGAACTATCTTTTATTTCTCTTACATAAGCTAAAGTATTTGTAATTGGATTTGCAGATAGTATTTCAAGAAGTATAGAATCATCTACATCTTTTGAATTTACTTTATTTCTAATAAAATCTTCGTCAATTGGCATACCTTCGTCATGAAGTTTAACCATTACTTCAAAGATTTTTTTATGTGCAGGTAGATAAAAATCTTTTGGTTTTAAAATTCCTAAAATATCTTCTAACTCTTCAGGATTAAAAAAAATTGAACTTAAAACAGCTCTTTCTATATTTATACTATAAACACTATCCATTTTTACTCCCAATAATAAAAGATGGATATTTTAGCCAAAACTAAGTTAGGGCTAAATAAATATCAACAAATAGTATTTCTTCCGCTATTTTTTGCTTCATATAATTTTTTATCCACTAATGAAATTGTATTTTCAAAATCTTTGAAATAACTATTATTTCCATTTTCTGGATAGATTTCTATCATTCCTATACTAATAGTCGCTGATATTTTATTTCCGTCCAAGTTTAAAACAAAATTAGCAATATCTTCTCTAATTTTATTTAAAATATCTTTTGCCTTTTTTGTATTTATTGCAGGAAGAATTATCATAAACTCTTCACCACCATATCTTATGATTATATCTGAAGTTCTTAGATGTTTTTTTGCAATATGTACAAAGCTTTTTAACATTTTATCACCAGCTAAATGTCCAAAAGTATCATTTATATTTTTGAAGTGGTCAAAATCACACATTGCAATAACAAAAGGTTCAAAAGTTGCAAATGAGATTTCTAATTGATTTTGATACAACTGACTTAATCTTTGTCTATTTAAAGCTCCAGTTAATGGGTCTTTTGAAGCTTCAGAATTTATCAAAGTATTATCTATTAATGCAAGTTCTGTTCCTAAAGATAAAGATATCATTTCACATTTTTCTAAATAAATCAAAATAATATGATTATTGCCTTGCGTTTCAATAAGACAATTTTTAATCTGTTTTGCAAAAAAATGTAAATTTTCATGAAGTTTAGAAATATTTTTATACTTAGAACTATTTTTTATAATTTCTAAACCTTCTTTATCTAGCCACTTTCCAAAAGTACATAAATTATGATTTATTTCTGGAAATATATTTATATCTGCTAAAACAATTGCTTTAGCTAAATCTTCCAACCACTCTAAATGCATTTTGTAGTAATAAATTATATTGCTTTGAGAAATTCCACTTAAATTTGATAAGCTAAAATTATTTTTTTTATTCAAATCAACTATATATTTATTTAGATATGTTTTTGCTATCATATCTTCAAAAAACAAATGTAGTTTATATAACTGCATAAGCTCATCTCTTACATCTTTATAAATTAATTTTTCCATTATAATTTTTTTAAGATTTATAAGTTCATAAGTTAGCATTATATAAGGTATATCTAGTTCAATATTATAATCTATCAAATCTTTATAAATTAAAGTGGCACTTTTTATATCACCATTACAAATAGATTTGATGATTAAAGTAAAAAAGTTTTCTATCTTTTGTGATTCTTCATCTTCTATTTTTCTAAAATTTATAATATATTTTCTCAAAAATTCATCAATTATTATCTCTTCTTCATCTTTTAAAAATTTTTGAAAATTTGATATATCTAAAATATAATCCATTAACTTCTCTTTTTAGCCTCAAATTCAACTTCTTCAATAAATTTATTTATCAAAGCTTCGCCAGAAAGTTTTTCTATAATTTCACCTTTTTTCATAACTAATCCACTACCTTTTCCAAAAGCTATTGCAACATCTGCACTTTTAGCTTCTCCAATAGCATTTACAACACATCCCATAACTGAAACATCAAGTGGAGTTTTTATATGTGCCGTTCTTTTTTCTATTTCAGATACTGCACTTACTAAATCAGCCTCTATTCTTCCACATGTTGGACAAGAAATAATATTTAAACCTTCTTTTGCAATTCCAACATCTTTAAGTATTGCTCTTCCTACTTTTATCTCTTCTTCTAACTCACCTGTCATAGAAACTCTTAAAGTATCACCTATTCCATCAAGTAATAAAGCACCCAATGCAATAGATGATTTTATAGTTGAATGAAATTGTGTTCCAGCTTCAGTAACTCCTAAATGGAAAGGATAATTATTCATTGGTCTTAATTTTCTATAAGCTTCAACAGTTCTTTGAACATCACTTGCTTTTAGTGAAACTTTTATATCTGTAAACCCTAAATCTTCAAGATATTTGATATTATAATCTGCACTTGCAACCATACCTTCTGGTGTTTGTCCATATTTATCTTCAAACTCTTTTTCAAGCGACCCAGAATTTACTCCAATTCTAATAGGTATATTTCGCTGTTGACAAGCACGAACAACTTCTTGAACTCTTTTTTTATCACCAATATTTCCTGGATTTATTCGTATACAATCCACAACTTCAGCTGCAATTAAAGCTAATTTGTAATGAAAATGTATATCAGCAACAAGTGGTAATTGAACTTGTGATTTTATCTCTTTTAATGCATCAGCAGCTTCTTTATTTGGAACTGCAACTCTTACTATGTCTGCTCCTGCAAAGTGCAATCTTGTGATTTGATCAACTGTTGCTTTGACATCTGATGTTTTAGAAAATGTCATTGATTGTACTGGGATTGGTGCATCACCACCAATAGGAATATTTCCTACGTATATCTGTTTTGTTGGGTATCTTTTTATCATAAACAAAATTTTATCCAAAAGAATATTTAATTTACTTAAACTTCTATTTTGAAAAAATTCGGTAAAATTCACGGATTATTGAAAAAAGGATTATCTTTATGCAAAATATTGCAATTTTTGATTTAGTTATAATTACTATTACTCTTTTATTAGGATTAAAAGGACTTTTTAGAGGAATTATCAAAGAAATATTTGGAATTATAGGCATAATCGGAGCAATTTTTGTAGCTTCAAGAATTTCTACACAAACAGGAGAATTAATTGCTCCTGTATTGGTTTTAGAAAATCAAGCTACTATTAAACTTATTGGATTTGTAATTGCTTTAGTTATTGTTTGGCTTATTGCTTATAGTGCTGGAGTTGTTGTAAGCAAAATATTTTCAGCTAGTGGATTAGGAATAATCGATAGATTTTTTGGGTTTTTATTTGGAATGGCCAAAATATTTTTAATATTTTCTGTTATTGCCTATGCACTTTATCAAGTTAATTCATTCAAAAAAGTTATTGATGAACAATTTAAAACTTCTATTTTAATGCCTTACTTGCTTGATGTTGGTTCTGTTATCATTAAACTTGACACAACTGCTTTGACAAATAATATTGATAAAGCAATTGAAACAGTTACTGATACTCCTTCAACTATTCAAAATACAACTCAAGAGATAAAACAAGAAGTTGATTCAACTTTAAATAATGTTCAAGAAGTTGTTGAAGATGGTGTAAAAGATGCAGTTGAAGAAGAAGTGAAAACAACAAAAGATAAACTAAAAGATATTGCAAATAAAAATGAAAATAATCAATAAAGGATTTTAAAATTGTTTGAGAATATATACATACAACAAAGAATAGAAAAAGCAAATAAATTAAGAGAAGATGGAATTAATCCATATTCAAATGAAAGCTCAAGAAACTGTACTATTTCGAAATATCTAAATGTTAATAGTGATATTTTTCAATTAGAAGAAAAAAGAGATGAAAATCGAAACTATACAGTTGCAGGTAGAATTAAATTTTTTAGACTAATGGGAAAAGCAAGCTTTTTAAAAATTGAAGATGAAAGCGGAATGCTTCAAATTTATGTAGCAAGAGATAACTTACCAGAAAATTTTTATAATGAAATTTTCAAAAAAAATATTGAAGTTGGTGATATTATAGAAGTTTCTGGTTATCCATTTGTAACTGGACACGGTGAACTTTCACTTCATGCTGATAGTTTAAAAATCCTTACAAAAGCAATCTCTCCACTTCCTGAAAAATTCCATGGAATTCAAGATAAAGAGTTAAGATATAGACAAAGATATTTAGATTTAATTATGAATAGTGAAGTACGAAAAACTTTTCATATTAGAAGTAAAGTTATAAGTTTAACTAGAAGATTTTTTGAAAACAAAGGTTTCTTAGAGGTTGAAACTCCAATGATGCATCCAATTGCAGGTGGAGCAAATGCTAAACCATTTGTTACTCATTTCAATGCTTTAGGTGTTGATAGATTTTTAAGAATTGCACCAGAACTTTATTTAAAAAGATTAATAGTTGGTGGATTTGAAGCAGTTTTTGAAATAAATAGAAACTTTAGAAATGAAGGAATGGATGCTACACATAATCCTGAATTTACTTCAATTGAATTTTATTGGGCATATAAAACTTATAAAGATTTAATTGTTTTAACAAAAGAGTATTTTGAGTATTTATTTGAAAATTTAAATTTACCAACAATTCTTCCTTATGGAGAGTTTAAAATTGATTTTAATAAATTCAGTGAAATTCCACTAATTCAATCTTTATATGAAATTGGTGGTGTTCCACAAGATATAGTTGAAGATAAAGATAAAATTCTTGCTTTCTTAAAAGCTAATAATCTTGAAGCTAATGCGAATTTAAATCTTGGTCAACTTCAAGGTGAATTGTTTGATGAGTTTGTTGAAGCAAAACTTATAAACCCAACATTTATTACAGAGTATCCAGTTGAAATTTCACCACTTGCTAGAAGAAATGATGAAAAACCTCATTTAACAGATAGATTTGAGTTATTTATTGCAGGAAAAGAAATAGCAAATGCATTTAGTGAGTTAAATGACCCAATAGATCAACTTCAAAGATTTGAAGGACAAATTGCTGCTAAAGAAGCTGGTGATGATGAAGCACATGAAATGGATGAAGATTTTGTAAATGCTTTATCTTATGGTATGGCTCCAACAGCTGGTCAAGGAATAGGTATTGATAGACTTGTAATGATGCTTACAAATGAACATTCAATTAGAGATGTTTTATTGTTTCCAGCAATGAAACCAATAAAACAAGAAATAGATTTATATTCAGAAGAAAAATAAGAAGGAGAAAGAGATGAGATATATAACAGAAGCGAAGTTAAAAGAGGCAGATGTAGAAGTATATAATATCATAGAAGAGGAGTTGAAAAGACAAACAACTCACTTAGAGATGATAGCAAGTGAGAATTTCACATCTCC
>Ga0265295_1000318_pt1 | contig 98720 bp, 68 predicted proteins | sample Munlansysbiofilm_FD_192503 | JGI IMG/M metagenome (GOLD analysis project Ga0265295, IMG submission 192503) | Leachate microbial communities from a municipal landfill in Southern Ontario, Canada - Methane capture system biofilm | ecosystem: Engineered > Solid waste > Landfill > Unclassified ... | reverse complement strand
CGCAAGTTACATCGCTCCAAAGAGCATCCAGGCCACGATGAAATCCATGATCAGGATTGCCACAGAGCTATAGACCACGGTCTGGGTGGTGGATCTGCCCACTCCCTCTGCCCCGCCATAGCTGCGATCGCCAAAATAGCAGGCCAATGAGGTGATGATGAAGCCAAAAACCACAGATTTCAGCAGTCCGCTCCACAGATCGAAGGGCTCGAAATAAGCCCGCATATTGGTGAAAAAAGTGTGGGGATGCAGGCCATAACGGATGTAGGAGAAATACCAGGCGCAGATGATGCCCACCGCATTGGCAAAGATAGTGATGAGCGGAAAGGTGATCACGCCTGCCAGGATGCGAGGCATATACAGAAATTCGTGAGGCGAAATATTCATGCTGTGCAGGGCATCGATCTGTTCGCTGACCTTCATGGTGCCTATTTCGGCGGCCATGGCGGCCCCAACTTTGCCGGTCAAAACCAGGCCAGTAAGCACTGGTGCCAGCTCGATCATGGTAGATTTACCAATCAACACGCTGAGCAGATTGAGCGGAATATAGCCCTTGGATTGGTACACGGCCTGCAAAGCCGTGACCAGGCCGGTAAAAGCTGCGGTCAGGAAGATCAAAAAGAGCGAATCGTAGCCGATGCGTTTGAATTGGATCAGGAACTCCAATCGGCGCTGGCGCAAGGCTTTGAGACCGGCAAAGCTCTTGCCTACGAATATGCTATATTCACCTATCCCAGCCAGAATATCTGCGATCATTAGCGCTCTTCTGTACGGCTATCCAGGGCGCGGAAAAGGGTAAATTCTTTGTCGAAACCGAGCTCTACACGGCCAGTGCCACCATGCCGGTTTTTGCCGATGATTATCTCCGCGATGCCGGGCTTTTCGCTAGTATCCGGATTGTAATAATCGTCACGATAGATAAACATCACCAAGTCAGCATCTTGCTCGATGGCTCCGGACTCTCTGAGGTCCGCCAGACGGGGACGTTTGTCCTCGCGGTTTTCCAACATCCGGTTTAGCTGAGAGAGCGCGATCACGGGGATCTTCATGTCTTTTGCCAGCACCTTCAGGGCGCGGGAGATTTCGGAGATTTCCTGCTGACGGTTGTCACGATCTTTGGTGAGACCCATGAGCTGCAGATAGTCGATGAGAATCAGATCCAACCCGCCTATTTCTGCGGACAGCCGTCTGGTTTTGGCTCTGATATCCAGAGGGGTATTGGTTCCGGATTCATCGATGTAAATATGCTTGGTACTAAGGACTTCAGAAGCCTGCATGATGCGAATCAACTTCTCTTCGTTCATGCCATAGCCTTTGAGCATGCTATCCATATTCACCTCAGAAGCGGAGGAAAACATCCTCATAATCACTTCATCCGCACCCATTTCCATGGTGAAAACGGCAACTTTCTTCTTGAGATTCACCGCGGCATGCGAGGCGATATTCAGCGCCAGAGAAGTCTTACCCATAGCGGGTCTGGCGGCAATGATGATAAACTGTCCGGGCCGGAAACCCCCGGTGAGATGATCCAGATCGGCAAACCCGCTGCCGATCCCCGTCATGGGCACCTTGGTGGAGGCGATCTGATCGATATTGTGCAAGACCTCGGCTGAGATCTGATCGATCTTCACAAAGCCTTGGTGTTGAGGCAGCTCGGCGATCTCAAAGATGGATTGCTCCGCCTGATCCACTATGCTCTTGACATCGGAAGTGGAGCTGTAACAGGATTCTATGATCCCATTGCAGGCCACGATCAGATGCCGCAGCAGGGCCTGTTCGGTGACGATATTAAGGTGATAATCGAAATTGGCACTGGAGACCACGAAATCCGCGATTTCATTGATATAAGGGATGCCGCCGATCTTTTCCAGGTGGTTGTTGCGTTCCAGACGGTTGATCAGGGTAAGTGGATCCACCTCGATGCCGTCGTTGAACAGCTCACAGATACTACGAAAGATGAGTTTGTGCGCCAGGCGGTATAAATAGACCTCTTTCAGCTTTTCGATGCCCTTACTCACCACATCACTATCGATGATCATGGCCGAAATCACTGCGGCTTCAGCGTTAATATCTGCGGGCAACTTCCGTTCGGAGATAGAGGCGACTTCGTCGGTGTTTTTGCGTGGCATCAAGTGCTCCTGTGCATCTTCTGTTTGAAGGCCTCAGCTACGGCTGGAGGGACAAAATCCCTCAAGTCCGCGTTCAGATCTGCCAATTGCCTGATCATGGAAGAGGACAGATACATATAGCGCAGGCTGGGCACCAGAAACATAGTCTCGATATCGGCGCTGAGCTTGACATTGTGCAGCGCCAGGGAGAGTTCATATTCAAAGTCCGATACCGCTCTGAGCCCGCGGATCAAAAGCTTGCAATCCTGCTCTTTAGCAAAATCCACCACGAGGCCGGTGAAGCTGATGACCTGCACATTCTCAATATAGGCGCAGGATTTTCGGCAGAGCTCCACCCGCTCCTCAAAGCTGAAGTAATTCTCTTTTGCGGTATAATCGGACACGCCCAAGATCACTTCATCAAAGATCTTAGCGGCCTTTTCCACGATGTTCAGATGGCCCAGCGAGATAGGGTCGAAGGTTCCGGGATAGATGGCCTTCATGATCTGGCGCTCAGGATTTCTTCGATTTCAGAGATCTCTTTGGGAATGTTTTGTGACAGCACGCAGTAGCCTTCTTCGGTGACCAGGACATCGTCCTCGATGCGCACACCCAGCTTTTCTTCCGGGATGTAGATTCCGGGCTCCACCGTGATCACATTCCCGGGCTCCAGGACGGCGTCCCGGCCTCCCAGATCGTGCGTATCCATACCCAGGAAATGCCCCAGGCCGTGCATGTAGTACTTGCTCACTTCAAAGGCATGCTCCAAAAGTCCCAAAGCCACCAGCTCTTCACCGATGATCTCTCGGCTTCTAAGGTGCAAATCCATGAGTCTCACCCCGGGGGCGATCATGCTGGTGATCTCTTTATTGGTCTTGAGCACAGCGGAATAGACCTGTTTTTGCCGCTCGCTGAAGCTGCCGCTAATGGGGAAACAGCGGGTGATATCGGCAGAATAGTTCATGTAATCGGCACCCACATCCATGAGCACCAATTGGCCGGACTCGATCTGGCAGTCATTCTTGTCATAATGCAGGGTGGCGGCATTTCCACCAGAGGCGATGATGGGAGTAAATCCCCAATGCTTGAGCCCGCTTTTTTGGATGCGGTAAAACAGCATGGCCTCTAATTCGTACTCATACATGCCTACCCGGGCGGTCTCCCAGATATCCATAATGCCTTTGCCGGTAACGTCTATAGCGCGTTGCAATTGCTGTATTTCCCAGTCGCTTTTGACCTTGCGCAGGGGGGTGATAAGCTCAGAGATGTCTTTGATGCGGATCTGGGGAAATCTCTCCCGCACCGGCAGCAGACGAAACATGGGATAGGAGAGCGGACGCGAGAGCTCCAGATTGCCGATATTGGCATGAATCATCTGGATAGCAGGGCAATAGCCGCTGAGGACACTTTCAAATTCGTCCAGATACTTCATGCCTCTGATGCCACTGATTTCAGCCGCTGTGCCCAGATCCATCATCTTGCCTTCCCAGACTTCGCGTTCGGGAATGCCGCGTTGGATAAAGAGATGCTCCACATTGCCTTTGGCGCCTTTCATGCCAAAATAGATGGCATCGGGGATGTTCAAACCCGTGAGATATAAAAAGTTATTCTCTTGCTTAAATTTCTCCAGCTTGCCTACTGTGGCAGCGAAGACTACGACGGCTTCATTCTCGCTGAGCGAGGCAAGCAGTTTTTCACGACGGGGCATGGTGATTTCGCGATTCATTTTATACTCCTGATTTTTTCTTAATAATTCATAAGTCCATTTTCTAATATGCCTCTGATGTGTCCAGATAAATTACGGCTACCTGGAATGAAAAAGGCAGGCTAAAATCCCGATCTGATTGGGATTAGCTGAGCTAAGATGCCTCAAGGAATAATCGGGATGGTTCAGTGGGAATTTTGCATGATCCCAGCGATCAACTTGTAGTGATGGTCATCCTTTTCGTAGCATTCTCCCACGCTCAGGAGCATCAGACTGGGCCTTTGCATGGGATATTCTCCGGCTTTCAGGGTAGCGCAGAGCTGAATGAACTCCAGATCCGTAACCGGCAGCGGTTCATATTCGTGGTCTTTATAGCTCAGTTTGATGGCGATATGACGGCCTTTGTCCGAATCCTGAATCCGCACAATTCCCTTTTGGGGGCAGATCAGCATCAGGGACTGTATCTCACTCACAGGCATACTCATATACTGCTCTTTGGCCAGCTTTCTGCAGGTATTGTAAAAGATGTAATCAGCTTGATTGGGCGGGTGAATCTCTTTTACACTGTCGATTGAGGCCTCACCCAGTTTTTCCCAGGGACAGCCTCTGGAGATCAGGTAATTCTCCGTCTGAAAATAGCTGATGGCTTTGTCCCAGAGCTTTACTTTCACGATATCCAGCTTTTGTGACAGTTCGCCTGTGCTCAGGCGAATCTCTTGCTCGGACAAGGCATAGTGGGAGCCCGTATCGTTACTGATCAGCCGATACCATTGCCCAGTATAGCGATCCACCCCTGCCACGCAGTATTTCCCATACTTTTTGGAGACGGCAAGGAGGATGATCTCTTTGGTCACAGATTAATGATTTCGGTCTTAGGATACAGCTTTTTGATAATCTCGGCGATCAAGCTGCGGTGGCACATGTCAGCCTTTTCTTCAGAGCACAAAAGGCAAATGGGCTTCTGGGCCTTAGGCCACTCTGCCTTGATGAGCTTTTCTATATCGCGGGAAGCCATGATCTCCAAAAACGTCTTTCGAAAGTGATCCCACTTAAATTCATCTTTATGCCAGGCTTGCATCAGTTCCAATGAAGGCGACATCTCCAGAAAGTGGGCATAGCGGACACCCAGAAGCTGATCCAGAAAATAGACGAGATCAGGATATTTGCTGAAGGCAGCCAGTTGGCTGTGGTTCTTGAGACGTAAGTCCCACACAGTTTTCACTTTGGCACCTTTTAGCAGGGCAAAGAATTGCTCTGCAGTTTTTTGGGTAAAACCTATAGTATATAGTTTCATGGTTGCTCCAAATCATCTCGCCGCCAGGCGATGGCTTCATTGCGTTTGAGATAGGCATCGTGAAGCATTTCTTCTTCACTCACCGCACCATCAATGAGGTCGAAGATATTGCCTTCATTGCGTTTGGGGAAGTATTTATCCAGCATTTTCTCATCCAATTCTGCCTGGGTGAGGATCTTGCCATCGGCCAGAATGTGCCTTAGATCGTAGCCTTCCAGGCTCAGGGCCCGGGCTACCATAATGGCCCGGTGACAATCAAAAGGATCCTTTTCACAGCAGAGCAAGACGGGTACATGCCCCTGGCTCAGGAAGAGATCAAGATTGCGGACTCCCTGGGCAAAAGTGCCGGATTTTGTGAAAGAACTGTAGTGTAGCCAGCCCTCGGAAGTATAATGTTCCGGGTCCGGTTGACGCGCTCCAAACCAGAGACCAAAGCTTTGATAATAAAGCTGCTGAGACTCCAAAACCAAGCGGAGTTCCTCCTGGTTGTACTGCGGATAGCGCTTCGAATAAGGCGTGCTGCGCACATCCAGGATCATATTCACCTTGTGTTTCTTTAGCAAGGCGACGAAGTCTGCGATCTCGTGATTCGAGTGACCTATAGTAAATATAATATCCATAAACTTACCTAATCCTTATCTCTGTGGCAAGATTGCCTGAAGCCAGATTCTTGTCAAATCATTTCTGAGTTCAGGATTGTTATTGGCTCTGAGACAGTTCAAATCTATACTGCGGCATACAATATCTTTGAGACATGGTTTCCACATTGAGGTCAAGCTTTTATCTCACCAATCCTTCAGCCTGATATCCGGCATACAAGGGCTATATTCGCTATCCATTTCAGCGAGCTGTTGTCTGATAATTGCCCTTGAGCGCAGTGCGGGAGTAAACACGTATTCCTCAAATTCTTTAGCGGGAATATCTGTGACCTTGCGCGCATGCGGATACAGCAGCTTCAGGTATGCACTGCAAAGCTTTAGCACAGCCTTGGTGTCTCTGGTATCGGCAGATTTGGGGATGACAAGGGCATCTTTTACGATCTCACTATATATGTTTTCAAAGCGGAGAATATGCATGATTTCGGCAAAATATTCGCTATTGAGGGCGTAGCCTCTGAGCTTTAAGTCTTCGGTGAAGCGGTAGAGCACCCACCCGGGGATGAAACCGTGGATTCTATCGATCAAAGCGGAGGATTGGAAGAAGGAGGGCAGATGCTTGAAGAACTCCCGGCTTTTGGGCTGATATCTGCTATTCAGGGCGATATTGCCCAACAGCATCAGGCCACAATCTGAGATACTCTGGTAGTTCCCCACCACTATTTTACCGTTTTCCAGATAGTTTTTGAAAGCTCCCAGGATATCTTCTTCCCGGGCAAATTGCAGGGTCTCAATCTCATCCAAAGCCAGACAATCATAATGATGGATGATGCCTGGAGTGCGGGTGCTGATATTGTAGAAGATGCTGGCACGGGTGACTATTCCGCCGCTCACGGTCCAGGAGTATTTCGAGAGATTGTTGAAGACATAGGACTTGCCAGTTCCCTTTGGCGCTAGCTCTATCATATTGAGATTGGGCTCCACATACACCAGCAGCCGAGAGAGATAGGTGAGCTTTTTGTTCAGGCTGAATAATCTTTTGTCGCCCGCGTAATCGGGATTGGTCTCCATGGAGCGAATCAGCAGGTCGATCCATTCCAAGGTGCTGAATTTGCTTCTGGCCTCCAGAAAGTACTCCAGATTCACCTGATAGGGCTCAAAGGGCTTGAAGTCCGTGAGCTCCACATAGCCTTTGCTGCTCTGCTCTGGTGGGATATAAGTAAGGGTCAGTATTCCCCAGACTTCGCCCTCGTGCAAACGCTGGATTTTGTGCTCTGCCATACCTTGAGAGACGATGCCTTCTTTTTTGCCAATGCCCAGATCCGGGATGCTGAAACTCATTTTGCCATTCAGCAAATCCGTGCTAATGATCAGCCGTGAAAAGATTTGCAGCGGCTGTCTGGAATGCAGGAGGCGTCTGCGGACATTGCTGCCCTTGCGGGGGATTTTCTCTTCGATGAAGGCTGCGCAGGCATCCTTGTCAAAAGAGCCGTGTTCTGAGAAGCACTTGATCATCCAGTCCTTCACAAAAGAGGGCAGATTGCGCCCGGTAAACACCGAATACGCTTCGGGATTCTTATATACAGATTCCAGCGGGAAGTGCTTTTGAATCTTCTCGTTTAGAGGAATGGCGATTTGCTGCAAAGATGGCATCAGTCTAAAAATCAAAGAGCTCGGTCAAGCTGGTTTCCCTGAGTCCAGCGCCAGCGCCGGTCGCGGAGTCTTCCAATAGCTCATCCTCAGTGAAATCAGGATCGGTAAACAGATTTTCCGTAAAAGCCTCGGGCATCTTCCCGGTATGCGCATACATATCCATGATTTCGATGTAGATGCGCACGATCTGGCGGATCGGTTTGTGGCTGGGATCGATGGTTTTAATGGCATCCTTCACAAAAGTATCCGGGATCGGATATTGCCAATCAATGGCCTGGTGATGGATTTCTAAAAGTTGATCGAGGAGGACGGTAAGCTCCTTTTTCTGAACCGGAGCCAGTACAAGATTGTGTGGATCTGTCACAAAATCAAAGAACTGCCGGATGATACCAGCGCTTTCACTCCCCAGGCGCTCTTCTGCCAGAAGCGGCATCTCAGCAGCATCATTCTTCTTTTTGCCAAAGAAAACCTCATCCTGTAAGCCCTTCACCGAGGCTGCCAGCGTGTAAATGGGGAGATTGTGCTGCTTACTCCAGTTCAGTAGCCAGCTAAGATTCTGGTAGGATTTGAGTCTGGACACCTTGCCCAGTTTGCCGGTGATTTCCAGCTCATCAATCAGGATTACCCAAGCCTTGAACCCCAAGCCTTGCAAGAGGTAAGGCAAGAATTCAAAGAAGCTCAGGAGGTGCTCCTTTTGAGTGAATCTGGGCAAGAGCTTGAATTCTGGTTTATACAGCTCCCGGCAGATTGATTTTGCCCGGGTGAGATTCTCTTTTTTGCCCATCAGCGCATTGTAGAGCAGGATCATGCTCTGGGCATCGTAACGCGCAAAAGCCCGAAATATATAGCTGGGGAGAGGATGGCTGATTTTCCCCGCCAGCTCAGGCAGGTTTTGCAAGAATTCCTGAGGCAGAGTTTCTGCGGTGAGTGGATTCAGCAAACCGGGGATTTTGGCAGCGGGGGTCAAAAGATGCGAGGCCAAAGCCGGGAAGAGATTGGCGAGATTACTGAGGTTCAAATTCCGATTCAAAGATATGTAGCTCACGGCAAAGCCCTGATCCAGGATGTGCCCTTCAATGAGCTTCAGAAGATGAGTCTTGCCTTGGCCATATTCGCCCCAGACCAGTCTGCCCTTGGGGCTGATGCCGCTTTCCAGCAGCGCCAGATCTTTGTCGATTTTCCCTACGAGATGATGCCGGAGATCGGTGGTGGCATCCACTGTGATGCGAGACGGAATTCCCGCCCGGATGGCTTCCAGCATCAGAATATAATCAGTCCTGTTCATCTGTATCTATCTCCTGTGGATTGCGCTTCAATTTGCTTTGCACCAGAAACCTGAAATTGCTGAAGGATTCGTCCAGCATATACAAATCCTGGGCATATCCTTGTGGTACACTATCCGAAAGTTCCTGCAACTTCTCTGCAAGCTTGGTGATTTCCCCTTTCCGGGTAGCTTCTGCCAGTATTTCATTGGCATCGATCAGATCGGCATAAGGGTTGAGCGCTTCCCCACGGTAAAACCCAGGCTGGATCCTCATCCACAGGGCATGATAGCTCTGCAAACCATAGCGTTCATTATCCAAAATCTCATCGTCTCCGGCGATCAAAAAGAGCGTGTGATGGAAGAAATCCAGATCGTCGATCAACTGCCGGAAGAGTTCATACACATCGTTGCGCCGCATGGGAGTATAGCGCATTTGTGAACCGGACCGGGGCAGGATAGCCTCAATCTGATCCAGAAGAATAACCACGCCCTTGAAGCCGCTGATCAGGATCAATTCTGTGAGCGAATATAGCCAGATTCTGGCATTGCTCTTGTTCAAAGTCTCATACAGACTGCTCTGCACCCTGCTGCTGCGCTCAATCTTATCACCTTTGAGCCAGGCGCTGGCCAAGCCCTCGGTGATCGTGTCTTTTTCCACCACTGCTTCGCTGAAGATATGCAAGAATTTGCGGAAGGAGAAATCTACCCCGATCTTGTTGACCACGTTGTTTATAGCTGTACGAAGCTGCCGTTTGGCATCATGAGGAATGGCATTCTCCCACTCGCAGATGAATTCAGTGAGAGTGCCCGGATAGTTTTCAAAATCTGCATAATTGTGCCCCAGCTCGCTCAGGATCTGCAGACTCAGCGTTTTTGCCAGAGCTGTGGTGCCAAAATGCTCCACCACAGCTTTGTATAGCTGCACAGGATCACTCAGAAAAAAGGGCAGCTCCATCAGATTCAAATACAGCACAAAGTATCCACTTTGCTTCGCTTGTGCTCTGAGGTATTTCAGGTAGTGGGATTTCCCGGTGGCACTCTTGCCATGCAGGATTTTCACCTTACTGCCTCCCTGGGCAATCACCTGTTCCAGGCAGTAATCCTGCATCAAATCCAGCCATTCATGCTCTATGCACAAATGCCTGATCAATTGGTCATCTGCTGGCGGCAGGCCTTTTTGTAATGCGCTCAGGTCATCATGAGAAATCTCAAACATCTCATTCCTCTTTATGGATAGTAAGGGTGGAGGCCTTCATGCTTTCACCACTGGGAGTTTTGATGATGTACATCTTCTTCACATCGCGGCTGAAGCCGTATTCGATGCTATAGGGGCCAAAGGAATCCGGCGTATCGATCAGGCGTCCCAGGTCCCAAAGAAAGTTCTCTATCTTGTAATCATTGGAACCGGGTGCGATGGTAAAGAGGTCGAAGATATCTTTCAGACTCACTGCATAGCCGAATTTTGCATCGTGACAGGCGTATTTTTTGGAATTGGCATATTCATAAGCGCGCAAAAGACGCTTGAAGAAATTATTCACATTGAAGGAGTAATTGAGCTTTTTGTAAGTCTGCTCCACCAGCTTGACCACTTTGCCCAGCTCCAGATCCGTGATGCGCTTCTTTTTACGGCCCATGTTCAATTGAATATAGTATTCCTGCACATTGATTACCACTTCCATGGGGCCGATCAATAGTGTATTCTCGTTTGTATCCGGATTGATCCCTTTGTCGATAAGTGCATACTTCAAATCCTGTAAATAGCTTTCATTGCTTACGTACATGCCTTGCAAGGCCTCAAGCTCGGGATTAGCCATCTGTAAATAGCTATTCACTTTGTCCCAAAATCCATCCTGCAAGTCAATGATATTGGCGATGGATCTTTCTGCGGTCTCAATATTATGGTTTTTGAAAGAGGTCAATAGCGCAGTGTAGCTGGCATGTAGCTTCTGCAATTCTTTAGATTTCTGCATGTTCACTCCCAAGACATTTTTTGCAAAACAAGTAGCAGGGCAAATTCTGTCAAGGTTTTTGATGATTTTGACATCTTCACACTGTGCAGTAGTTTGTTTTTAGATAAATTTCAAGAAGCGAGAAGCTGCTCTCACTTCATTTCAGACTACCGGTACTTGTGATCTCCCTCAGTCTGAGCAGTATCCGATAAAAGCTCTTATCCATCACCGCGGATTGCCAGAGCCCCTCTTGAAAGCGTTCTTGCCGCACAAAGTAAGTCAGAATAGCCCGCAACATCCTGAAATCCGCGGAGTCTATTGCATCGGCAAGCTTTGCCTGAGCAGGAAGGTTCTCTTTGAGATAGGACAAATATTCGCTGTCCATGAGATCGGTCTCGTGCAGGTCTTTGATAAAAGAGCTCAGCAGTTCCGAGTAGTTCACATAAGGGAATTCCCCAGGTTTGAGCACCCAACTCCCCTCTTCTTTTCCGGCGGCCGAAAAGTAGTCGATATAGCTGAAAAGCTTGTCATACTGCGACATCTCTACCTTCATGGGAAAGTCCTGCACACGCGCAAACCCATGATAAAGCTGCTGAAGCTAGCTTCGCGTTGGGTCCGGATGGAAACGGTGCAAGCTTCCACGTTGCTGTTCCAGGCACCTCCACGGCTCAAACGGTAAGTGCCGCTATCCGGCCCCTTCGGATTATTCTGAGCAATAGTGGGATAATTACCATAGATATCCCAAACCAATTCATGGACGTTGCCACTCATGTCGTAGAGACCCAGCTCATTGGCCAGTTTGCCACCCACAGCGTGGGTAGTAATGCCGGCATTGGCTGCATGCCAGGCCACAGAACCCAGATCATTGCTACCGCTAAAAGTGTAATTATGCGTCTGATTTCCACCCCTGGCGGCGTACATCCATTCCATTTCCGTGGGGAGACGATAGCCATTGGCAGTCCAGGCGCAGTTTACATAGCGATGGCTATTGGCGGCAGGGGGCCAGTTTGCACCCCAGTTATCAGGATTCGTGCCATGATTTCTGTAGCTATAGCAAGGTGTGAGGCCTTCCAAAATGCTCCGACGGTTGCAATACTCTATCGCCTTGAACCAGGAGACATAGTAAACCGGATAATCGCTGCCGATTCCGAATCCAGTGGCAGGATTGCTCCCCATCACCGCCTGATACTCTCCTTGAGTGAGTTCGTATTTATCCAGATAGAAGCTGCTCACAGTCACAGCAGAGCTGCCGTTATGGAAGCTGCCGCCCTCCACCAGAGTGAGGCTGCCCAGATCCAGAGCTCTCACACGAAAGAATCCCTTGGGCTGATCGGAATCTACCGCATAGGATAAAGTCTCAGGGGGCAAGGTGGCAAGCAGTGTCCAGGCCTCAGAATCGACCGGATCAGGAATTGTGGCCTGATAGAGCTCATAAACCGTGGCGCCAGGAAGCGCAGTCCAGCTCAAGAGCATCTGCCCAGAGCCAGTAAGCTCTAATCTCAGAGCTGGCGGGATACCTGTTTTCGCTGCACTATTCATCAGGATGGGATCGCTTGTAACTGGCGCGGAACTGCCATAGTTACTGAGCGCAAAAGTTCCGAAGAGCAGTATGCACAGCAGCCTTGATAGTAATGACTTATATATATGTTTCTTCATTTTATCATCCAAAAAGGGGCTGATTTAGCTTGTTTCCTTTTATCTCATTTGTTATAAATCTATAGTCCAAAATATCGAAACTGCTGTTTTTGTCAATGAAATATTCTTGGACACCCTCCCATTTTCTGGGCTTGTTTTCGTCTGTCAACTATATGCGGCTATCAAGCATCCCCCCCCCATTTTTATATGGGCAGTACTGGGTGCTGTAGTTTATTGAATAGTCACACGGATTTAATGGATTTAACGGATCGAAAAAGATCTGAAACTAAGACTATAAGCTCGAAAAACTGAATGTCGAAGCAAGAGGTGGATTATCTCAGACTTGTCTGAAATAATCCGTGTCAATCCGTCTAATCCGTCCCATCCGTGTGACCATTCATTTTTTGGGGGGATGCCTATATGCGCCTATCTCCCGTATCCTTTGAGGAGGACAGGGAGGATCTTCACGAATCCGGTGCATTTTGAGCCCCATCGTTTCTGAGTAAAATGCCTTCTGCCCGAACAGGGCCCGGCATCCCGGGCCCCATTCAAGCCTAAGCTATGTTATTTCCGGAGCCGGATCGCACCGCTTATCGCGATTACTTTGAAGAACAGCCTGTCGGCATATTCTGCAACTCCCTCCAGGCTCAGCTCGGATTCTTCCATCGAATCGACCAGTGTATCCACGCTGCACTCAAAATAAGGCTCATCGCTCACATGCACTTCATAGTAGCTGATCTCAATCGGATTACCGAAAGTATCTGTAGTCACATCGTCCCAGTTCAAGAGCAGGTCATTGCCGGATACCAAGAGCATTAGGTTCTGTGGCATCATGGGTGGATAGGAAGAGCCAGTCATGCCAGTGATAAACTCTGGGTATTGGCTAATCCAGCCCACTTCATCTATGGCCTGAAGGACGAAGTAATAGCGGGTGGAAGACAATAAACCTGTGATGGTGGTAGATACTAGCCCCTCTCCGGCATTAACCAAAAGGGGATCATCTTCACTATCCCACAAGGCATCTGTCTCACTCACGTTTTCCTGGGTGGAATAGTAGATCCGGTAAGCCGTGAAGTTCTCATCTGCAGAAGCGCTCCAGCTTAATAAGATTGAATCGTCATACACTTCCTCGACAAAGAAGCTGGCGATCGCAGAAGGAGGAGTGCTATCCACACGGAATAGCCAATCGTCTTCGATACCTTCCAGATTTTCGCTGCCGCTATAGCCGTTTTTCCCGCTCAGGTCAGCAGCTTTGATCTCAAACTTATATACTCCATCGCTGGTGACAGATACGGGGATGCTGATGCTCAGTTCAGTATTTCTGGATCCACTGCGCACTGCTGTCCTGACTGCCTGCCAGATCTCCTGCGGATCATAGATCCCATTTTGATTTTCATCGATGCGATACATTATTGTGCCGGCATCCACGCCATTGAAATCTGAGATGGTAGCACCGATTGTGAGGTCGGCACTGTCGCTCCAAGCCGGCAAAGGTTGATTTGCAGGAATAGGCTGGGCAAACAAAGGTGGCAAGGTGTCTATCTTTACACTCCAATCATCCTCAATGCCTTCCAAGCCCTGAGTTCCGCTAAAACCGGTATTGCCCAGGATATCCATAGCTTTAAACTCAAAATGGTATATTCCATCCCCCGGCACAGTGACCGGAAGACTAATCACAGTGCTTGAGCGCTTAGTGCTTCCTAATAGATTTCTGGGCAAAGTCTGCCAGATCTCATCGACATCATAGCTGCCATTACGGTTGGCATCGTAGCGATACATGATATCGTTTACCGCATTCAGATCCTGAATTGTTGCACCAATATCGATCGTGAGACTGTTGTGCCAATCCGGGTCAGGCTGATTTTCTGGAACTGGATCGATGAACAAAGGAGCAGTAGCATCAATACGTACAATCCAGTCATCCTCGATGCCTTCGCTACCTTCCATTCCGCTATAAGCCACATTGCCAGCAGCATCTGTAGCTCTGAATTCAAAGTGGAAGATGCCGTCTGCTTCAAATGTAACTGGCTGCATTATCTCCAGCAGACCCTGGTTGTTTGTATCCAGATCAAGCACTTGCCAGATCTCTTCCGGATCGTAGCTGCCATTACCATTGCTGTCATAGCGATATTCTACCATGCCGATGGGGCTGAAATCGCTGATTGTACAGCCCAAGCCCACATCCCTTAGCGTCCAGGCCGGTTCCGGTTGATTAGCCGGGATGGGAGCAAAGATCTGAGGCGGAGTAGTATCTATCTTTACATAGACTGGTCCAGACCAGGGGGATGATGTACCATTCTGATCCAAGACCCTGATGCCAATCCAGTATTCACCATCCACAAGGGGGGCAATATTGCTTTGACTCGTGTCTTCATATATCAGCGCTGGGTCCTCAGTTACAGACCACAGTTGGTCTGCTGTTGTCACTTCGCTATCGCTTGATACATACAGCTCGAAACTCCCAAAATAGGTGGTTGAATAGGGATCCCAGGCGAATAGAGCGGAGTCGTTTTCTTGAGATTGCAGGGTAAATCCGCTCACAGGATCAGGCGGTGGCGGTGGCACCATTCCAAAGATCGAGAGATTGTCTATCGCCCAACGATTGTCCTGCCCGGTATTGGCCGTTGCATTGCTGTAAAGCCAACGGAAACGGACTGAGGGCTTGGCATCCAGTGCAGGAATTGTGTAAGTCCTCCGCCCGGAATGAGCTGTCGTATATGTTTCCACCACAGTGTAAGTAATGTTATTCAGACTGTAGGCAAAAGTTCCTGATCCCGCCCCGTAAGGCAGAAAATCAGAATCGAAGCTTATCTGGACATCCTTGCAATCGGAAAGATTGTAGATAGGAGACAGCAAGCGTTCATTGACTGTTCCACCCGTGCCAGCCATAGTTTTCATTAGATAATCTTCCCCTTCATGCAGTACTGGTTGCCAGGGGAAGGCCGTAGAACCACTGTGCTGGACTGTCCAGCCAGCAGCTAAAGCACCTGTGTGATCGAAGTTCTCGATGCCTAACCAGGTTTCGAAGACGGTTACCTTCACCACTTGTTCTGTATAGCCGATTGGATTAGTAGCCCGGATATTGATATACTCGGTGCCATACCAATTTGTTTGAGGAGCTAAGCTAATCTCATCTACATCACTTAGCGACCATGAGATATGAGTGTTGCCAGTTACGGAGTAATCTGGATTCCTTGAATAAGTCTCAAAATATTGCCCCAGTTCGGTGAGTACATAGCTTGAATTCATGAGCATGCTCACAAACGGTATATCTGAGCTAATCTCTGGAAGATGCGGGGTTCCCACAAAATCTATGCTGGTGTCTTCTATAAGTTCATCAACAGTAATTTCTGTTGGTTCCCAAGTATATCCGTCCAGCTCCAAATGGTAAACACCCCGTTGTCCTGGCGAAAATGTATGAGGGGTGAAAAAGCCAGTATTGATGCCATCCTGAAAGATGTGGGCGCTATAATTGGAAGTGACCGTTAGTGGTGGTTCAAACAGCGATTGGGGAAGCTGCCAGGAACCTTCATCGCCATAAGACCAGACAGGAGATGCGCCTGCTGGAGCTATCACAGTCCTGCTTGCAGGATTGATGCCTGCAGCATCGATAGGAAGGTAAGTGAGCACTACAGTAAATTCTCTGCCTTCTGGGACATTGCCCAGTGTGGGAAAGCCCTGACAATCAAAAGTGAGAAATGCAGCCGGCAGTCCGCCCGGACCAGGCATGCTCGACACTCTTGCAAGACTAACGTGATGAGTATCAGTTGAGATCATATCTCCAGTGCTTACATCTATCACCTGCACCTTGAATTCCGCTTGATGCGCGGATCCTGGAACATCAACATATTCCATTATATCCCCATCAGCTATCTGTAGCTGGGTAATAAAAGGCCTTGGGTTGAATGCAAAAGCACTCGCGACCAACATGAGTATGGATGCTAGTAATAATAACTTCTTCATTTTATCCTCCTCAATTAATCCCTTAGACTTTTGCTGGACATAGCGGGAATAGCTCTACTAGGCCAGGTTCCAGCGTTGTCTTTGGATACCAAAAGAGGATCTCCAATAAAAGTGGCAAAATCAGAGCCCCATTCACCAAAAGAATCAGCGTAAACGATTTGCCATAATTGGGTAGAACTGTTAAAAAAACCCAGAGCTGAAGCACCAATGCTGTCTCCAACGAGTGCTGCACTGCTCAAAGAACTTTTGTTAAGGGGAAGCATAATCATATTATTGCCAGCTACTAAAGCGTAAGTCGCTTCATTTTCGGGCAGCCCTCCAATGCTACAAAATTCTGCTGAGAATCTAATAGCCGACTCTACTGTAATCCACAAGGCTTGTCCATTGGATACGGGGAAATCAGCATTCCACCCGCCAAAAGGACTATTGTAAATAATCTGCCACAATTGGGTTGATTGATTAAAGTACCCTACAGTGGAAGCGCCTACTGCATCACCTACTTCACTGGCCAGTGCATAACCCTGACTCATTGGCAAAGCAATCGTGTTGTTCCCAGCAATCAAGTCATAATCGATATATCCGACCACATTGGATTGATCAGATTCAACCGCCAAAAGAGATCCTACAAAAAGTAGCATGAGTACAAATAAAAAGTTTTTCATAAAACTCCTCCTATAAAGAAGTCCGAAAGTGAATAAATATTTAAGCTCTTTGCTTATGTCCACACGCCGCCTTCAGACAAAAACTACGTTAAGGCTCTTTTCTACATTCCTTGAATGCTGTGCAGAAATTTAATTTTGAAATTCCTGTCTTTCAGTGATCTCCTAAGTCACTTTTCAAATCTCGGAGTAAAACCCAAGTCATTGGATCTCATCTTCCTTGAAAACCTATACCCAAGTATTCGCTTTGCACGATATACACTTAAAGCCGATTGTGAATGTCATAATCAGCTATTTTCATACTAATAAAAACTCCAATATATCGTCAAGAACTATCTTTTACATAAAGCCTTCCCTGCCGCATGGTGTTGAATAAAGCCTCAATTATTTGTTTAATTTTAGCAAGTTAGACCGAACAATTAATGTTTGGCTATGCCAACGCCGGGGTATTAGCTACCTGCCATTGAAGTTATTTGGATGCCTTCCATTCCGTGACTTGCCCAGGCCTTCCTGTATAGGATGACGTGTAGATGTCGTGTAGATAAGAGGATTTTTTACTACTATCTGCCCGTCATATTCACGACGACGAATGGGAGAGGCAGTATGAGCGGAAGGCTGTCCAAGTCTAAAAGCTAATCATCTTGGGGCAAAAAGTTTGGAAGGGGGGGATGGCGGTACTGGCTGGTTGGGGAATTGGGGGATCGGTGTTGTAGGCTTAAGCTGGAGTCCGCCACTACGGAAGAAATCCGGTGAATCCGTCCCATCCGTAAAATCTCTGTAACTATTTAAGAAAGCATCGAACTATAAACTCCATAAAAAGAGCATAGCTAGCTCAAAAACGGATTATTTGAAGAATTCCAGGCATTCCCCCAGCATATCGAACTATCATTTTTACAATAGTCTAAAGTAATGAATCTTAGCCATTCTCTATGTCTATAGATTTCATATTTAAACAAGGATAGCTTATGATTCATAATCCAGGTTCAAGATGAAACCAAAACGAGTCCTGTAGGGACGGTATTTTAGATAGCAAACGAATGCTACACAAGATCTTGAGTCCTGTAGGGACGGCATTTTAGATAAGAACCAAGGACCAGAGCATAATCAGGTTTCGTAAAAAAAGGGGGAATGCCTCTTGCATTTTTCAGTTGACAGGAATGCCACTGTTTTGAAAGCATTTCCAAAAGCGTTTTCCCTTTTAGAATCCGTGAAACGTACAAAGGGGAAGATATTGCCTGTAGAACATGAAATTATATGGGCGGAGCACTCACGGATAACTTGTTATTAAATGCTTGATTAGCATAAAATCAGTATGTGCACTAATGCCCGAATTGTAAGCGGCAAATGAGTCTAAATACGATATGTAAATTAAAGGAGATATGTTATGATTGAGCAGGTTGAGCTAAGCAACTTTGGGCCACTACCAGATCTCAACTGGTCTGGCCTTGGCAAAATAAATCTGGTAATAGGGCCTAATTCTTCAGGTAAGACATTTCTTTTGAAGTCTCTGTACGCTTCCATCAAATCCCTGGAAGGATACAAAAGAGGTAATGAGAATAGATCCCTGTCTGAATTGCTCGCTGATAAACTGTACTGGACGTTCCAAGTCGATAAAATTGGCGATTTGGTGACCAAAGGACAATCCGAAATCCTGACCAGTAAGTGCATAATAAATGGAAAAGATTTTGAGTACTCATTCGGGAAAGATACGACTAAGAAATTTGCCTCAATTGAAAACCAAGTACAACCCATAGGAAGTGATTCTGTGTTCTTACCCGCAAAAGAGGTTCTTTCTATGCATCATATCATCTTAAAGTCCTACGATCGAGACAAAGTTTTTGGATACGATGACACTTACATTGATTTGGCAAGAGCACTAAGTCTTAAATTGCAACAAGGTAGAAATTATGATGTGTCCGCCAAATGCAGATCTAAACTTGAAGCGATCACTGGCGGGAAAGTGGAATTCGATGACGCTGCCGGAGTTTGGCAATATCGCAAAGGAAATCAGAAATTCCATATCGGAGTAACTGCGGAAGGCATCAAGAAAATCGGAATATTGGACACTCTTTTGGGCAACCGGTATTTGACTCCACAATCTATTGTATTCATTGATGAGCCTGAAGCAGCTTTGCATCCGCGGGCAATCTCTGAGTTTCTGGAGATTATTTCTGACCTTTCAGGAATGGGGATTCAATTCTTTATGGCGACCCACTCCTACTTCGTTATCAAGAAATTGTATTTGATTGCTCAAAAAATGAACTGCTCTATACCAGTACTATCTTTTGAGGATAATCAAGGGAAAGGATTTGATCTGCTGGACGGTATGCCCAAGAATCCGATAATTGATGAATCGATTGAATTGTACAAAGAAGAAATTGACTTGGTGTTGCCATGACTGAGCACTACGTTGAAGAATCAAAGATGAAGTTTGGACCGTTTAGCGTCGATAAGCTATTTCATATTGAGAAGAGTAAAATCTACAAGAACATTCAAAAGGGTGTTCCAATCGCTGAATTTGTTTATCTACGCTCTGCAGATGAACTGCTGATAATCGAAGCAAAGTCCAGCGCTCCTCAACCCAAGTCTCAAGAAGACTATGATGCCTACCTTCGCGAAATACACGATAAGCTTGTAAACGCGTTTTCGCTTTTGATGGCTTCATTATTGAACCGGCATGCGGATGGTTTGAACGAAATCCCCAAACCAATAAAACAGATTAAACTTTCTACTGCCAAATTTCGCTTTTTATTGGTTATACACGGACACCAAGATGAGTGGTTGATTCCTTTGCAGGAGTCTTTTAATGCTATGTTCAATGCTTTTCTCAAAACCTGGGCACTTACTCCAACTTCCATAGCTGTTATCAACGATTCATTAGCCAGAATTAAGAACTTGATCCAATAATCACAGTATATAAAGCAATTCAAACAAGTGGCAACTTATAACACGAATTGGATCATCTTGCTGATGCCAGCAAAATGATCAGTTTGCCCAAAACTGCCAAGCAGGAAGGAATCTCTTGCCAAAGTAGAGCCTAAGCATAAGTCATTTTCTGAGGGTAGGGAGGAATAGTAGAAGTAGAATCAGTGAAATCCGGCAAATCCGTCCCATCCGTGAAATCCGTGTGACCATTAAAGAAAACAGCGAACTATAAACTCAATAAAAACAGCATCGCTAGCTCATAAGCTGATTATTTGCTTGACATCTATCACTGATCTTGAAGATGGGGAGAACTTTGTAAAGAAGAGTTCTGAGTTCTGAGTTCTGAGTTCTGAGTTCTGAGTTCTGAGTTCTGAGTTCTGAGTTCTGAGTTCTGAGTTCTGAGTGCTCTGCGCACCATTCAAAATATTGAGGAGAGATTTTTGCGAACGATATGCATAATTTTAACGATCAAGAGCACAAAAAAGAGCTTTGCTTGCCCTGCGGGCAAGGCGGTGCGCTCTGTGTCTCTCCCAAAAAAGCAAGGATTGGTACTGATATGAAAACAGGGATTTATCTGCTGAGCCTGATGGCTCTTTTGGCGAGTTTACTGCTCACAGCTTGCGCTGGCGTGGATGCTTCGGTATTGGATACCGCGGAGTGCATGGGCAAAGGAAACATGGGGATTGGCATGGCTTACACCATGGGTATCAATGCTCCCCAGTGGCTGGAAATAGACGGCGAAGACATCTATGAAGGCGATACCGTGCTGCCTCTCCAATACATGGAAATCGAATATGGCCTGGCCGATGATATCGATGCCAAGCTTCATTTTGGACTCACCGGCGATGCCAGCACCGGCAAATTGCTCTTGAAAAAGCAGATCAGCAAAGTAGGAAAACAGTCCACAGCCTTTGTGTTTGGGGGTGGATATTCCAAAACCAATCAGAACTTTTGGGAACCCGTGGAAGATTATGGCTATAAGATCGACTACCAGCTTCTTAGCGGCGAAGCGCAGATGATCCTGACCAAGGAACTGAGGACAGATCGCTACCTCAGCTTTGCCATCAGAGGAAACTATCACAGCTTATACGAAAAGATCGAAGGCCGCGAAAGCACTCAAAGAGACTTCTATCATGGTGGCATCAGAGTAAACTTAAAACGCTATCACAAAGGTTTTTATGGCATTTTGGAACTGGGCGCAGAAGCACCGCTGAGCGCAGAAGGTCTGAACCAGGTCTATCCCTGGATCGGCACAAAATTCAGTTGGGAGCTGAAAAGGAAGAAATGAAAGAGAACAAAATATACGTTCTGGAGAGCATGCCCGTCCCCCGGGCCATCATGAATCTGGCCATTCCCAGTGTCCTGAGCATGATGGTCAATATCATGTACAATCTCACAGATACCTTCTTTATCGGCAAACTCAACGATCCCTATCAGGTGGCTGCAGTGTCCATCTCCCTGCCACTATTTACGTTGCAGATGGCGATGGCCGGAGTCTTTGGTGTGGGTGGAGGTTCTTACCTTTCCCGGCTCCTGGGCAGAAAAGACATGGAAGCAGCCAAGCAAACCCTTTCCACATCGGTATTTAGCTCTGCCATCATATCTGTGATTTTAGGCATAGTCGGCATTATGTCGATCCCCTGGTTTTTGCGGACGGTGGGCGCCAGCGGCATGACCTATGAACACGCCACGAAATACATGCTTTACATCCTGATCGGCTCGCCTGTGGTGCTATTGAAATTCACCCTGGTGCAATTGCTGCGGGCAGAAGGTGCTGCGAAGGAAGCCATGATCGGCCTGTTTATCGGCACAGGGGCGAATATCATTCTGGATCCGCTGTTCATCTTTGGCTTCAATATGGGCGTCACCGGTGCGGCTGTGGCTACAGTTTTGGGCAATGGCTGTGGCATGCTGTATTATCTGAGCTTTTATCTGAAGAAAAAGAGCCTGGTGCCACTTACTTTCAAACACATGCGCCTGCGCTGGTCTTGCTACCGCGAGATCCTGCTGATCGGAATCCCCGCCTCGCTTTCCCAGGTAATGCTCTCTGTGGGCAATACCATCAGCTATCGCCTGGCTTCGGCTTATTCTGATATCCATGTAGCTTCTTTGGGAGTGGCTTCCCGGGTGTTTACCATCCCCATCTTCATCTTTATCGGTATCTCCATCGGCATTCAGGCGCTGGTGGGCTATAACTATGGCGCACACAATTATCCGCGCATGAAGGAGACCATTCGCATGGCGGTGTTGATCTCACTGAGCCTCAGCGCTGTGCTCACCTTGCTCTTTGCGCTTTTCCCCAGAGAGCTGATCATGATCTTTATCAAAGATGAAGAAATCGTGTATTGGGGCACTTTGACCTTGCAGGCATACGTCTATGCCATCCCGATCGCGGCTGTGAGTATGATCATGATGAACAGCTTGCAAGCCATGGGCAAGGCCTTGCCGGCTTTGATCGTATCCCTTTCCAGACAGGGGATTATGTACATCCCCGCCATCCTGATTTTGAATAAAGCCTTCGGATTTGAAGGCCTGATCTTTGCCATGCCTCTGGCCGATACGCTCACCACCATCCTCAGCACGACCATGCTGGTTTGGATAGTGCGCAGGCTAAGGCATCCCAAAGCACAAGAGATCCTGGTAAATGTACCCATCCCGGAAGCGTAAGAGTTTTTTTCTTGACGTTTAAACAGATTTTAAGATAGAGGATTAAGTTAAATGAATAATAAAACAGAACATGGAGGAATCATGTCCGACAATTTGAAGTATGGAACCATTAGTTCCCGCGAAGCAATGGAACTGGAAGACAAGTATGGAGCTCATAACTACCATCCGCTCCCAGTAGTTTTGGCCAAAGGCGAAGGCGTATTTATGTGGGATCCGGAAGGAAAGCGCTATTATGACTTTCTTTCTGCCTACTCCGCTGTGAATCAGGGACATTGCCATCCCAAGATCATCAAAGCCCTCTGCGATCAGGCTCAAATCCTGACCCTGACCTCCCGCGCTTTTTTGAATAACAAACTGGGTGAATATGAGAAATTCATCACCGAATACTTTGGTTATGACATGGTCCTGCCCATGAATAGCGGTGCCGAAGGCGTGGAAACTGCCATGAAGCTTGCCCGCAAATGGGCTTACAACGTAAAAGGCGTGGAAAACAACAACGCGATCCTCGTCTTTGCTGAAAACAACTTCCATGGCCGCACCATCACCATCGTGTCTGCCTCTTCAGATCCCGATAGCTATGAAGGATTTGGCCCCTTTACCCCTGGCATCGTGAGAGTGGCTTACAACGACCCCAAAGCTCTGAAAGATTATCTGGTGGAAAATGGCAAGAACGTGGCCGCTTTCATCGTGGAACCTATTCAAGGTGAAGCTGGAGTTTTCGTGCCGGATGAAGGCTATCTCAAAGCCTGCTACGACATCTGTAAAGAACATAACGTGCTCTTTGTGGCCGATGAAATTCAAACCGGCATCGCCCGTACCGGCAAGCTCCTGGCCTGCGATTATGAAAACGTGCGCCCTGATATGCTGATCCTGGGTAAAGCCATCTCCGGTGGTGTCTTACCTGTATCCGCCGTACTGGCAGATCGCGAGATCATGCTGCAGATCAAACCCGGTGAGCATGGCTCCACTTTTGGTGGCTTCCCACTGGCTTGCGCTGTGGCCAAAGCCGCTCTGGAAGTGGTGAGAGACGAGAAACTCGCCGAACATTCTTTTGAGATGGGCAAGTATTTCCGCAAAGAATTGCGCGATTTCAACCATCCGATGATTACATTGGTGCGTGGCCGTGGCCTGCTCAATGCCATCGTGGTCGAGCCCAAAAACGGTGTAGAAGCCTGGGACGTCTGCATGATGCTCAAGGAAAAGGGTCTGCTCTGCAAGCCCACCCACCGTCACATCATCCGTCTGGCTCCGCCTTTGGTGATCACCAAAGAGCAGCTTGCCGAATGCGTGCAGATCATCAAAGATGTATTTAACTCCATACTATAGTATAGATAATGAGGGGCGGGAGCGATCCTGCCCTCTTTTCTGATGAAAGATTACGCAGATTTCAAAAGCGGCTTTGCTACCATCATCGGTAGGCCAAATACTGGTAAATCCACCCTGATGAACCGGATTTTGGGCGAAAAGCTGTCGATTACCTCCCCCAAACCGCAAACCACACGTTACGCCATCAAAGGCATCTGGAATACGGATAAACAGCAGATCATCTTTATCGATACCCCCGGATTCCTCACGCCGCGTTATGAGATGCAGGAACGCATGTCCCGCATCATCCATGAGAGCTTTAGGGGTGTGGATCTCATCATTTTCATGACCCAGATTCAGAGCTTTCCCACGGATTACGATCTGCAGGTGCTGGATATGATCAAAAACGCCCGGATCCCCGTGCTGGCGGTATTCAATAAGATAGACCTGATGGATGATTACGATGAAGAAGCCCTGAAGGCACAGCTCCCTCCCGCAGTGGAGAAAAGCTTCTTTATCTCTGCCCAGACCGGTGAACATCTACCGGAACTGATGGAAAGTATCCGGCACTATATGCCCTTTCACGAACCTTATTACGATGAAGATCAGCTCTCGGATCTGCCCATGCGCTTCTTTGCCAAAGAGGTGATCCGCGAGGCCATCTTCCACTTCTTTGAAGAAGAGATTCCCTATGCCACCGCAGTGCTGATCGAACGCTTTCACGAAGGCGAACTCAAGATCATAATCGATGCCGTGATCTGGATCGAAAAGAACAGCCAGAAGCCCATCATCATCGGCAAAGGCGGCAGCAACCTCAAGCGGATACGCGAATACGCCGAAGCTCAGCTTAGTGACTTTATGCAAATGCCTGTGGATATCCACCTCTTTGTGAAGCTGAATGAAAACTGGCGAAAAAAACCTCTGGCGCTCAGGGAATTGGGCTTTGAATAAAGGGCTAGCTTCACAGAAATCGGTTGATTATTGAGCTCAAATGAGTATTACTGGATAATTAGTGCAATACTTTTCTTTTGAGGAGATAACTCTACTGCATTAATTGGGTTTAAAAAACAAGTGAGCTTCATACAATGAAGTAACTCATCTCACGAAGCTCACTTACTATTAATACTTTAATCTTAGCGGTAGTTCATCACTTTGAGATTGAAATCACTTCAAACTTGCTGCCGGATATTAGTTTCTCCGCATCAGTATGATATCCAGGGTGATGCTTGCCGTATGGCATCGTAGCATCCATAGTAACAATATTAGCCTGCAAGCAATTAGGGAAATAATCTTCAACTGCCGTTTTGACGGCTGATTCTAATGCTGCAATTAGTAAGTTATCACTACTAGATCCAATAGTAACTCTTGTTTTAGTTGTAAAATCCCACAAGGTGTCAGCATTGGCAGTGCTTAATAACGAGAATTTTGATGTTATAGTCAGTGATCCTGATACTAAAGCCCAGGATTTTTCCCATTCTTCGATAGAGGTAAAAAGAACAGCATCTGCACCAAAATACTGCTTGAAATTAGCCAGAACAGCCGGGGTTATGTTCTCAGAATCATACAAACCCTCATCACGTAATACACCGAACGTGGCTTCAACGGGCATAGGGTAATAGCCTTTCATCCCGATAGCTTCGGATAGTGAGCAGGAAAAGTACTCTTTTGCGTCTGCAGCAGTGCTTTTATTGATGGGAGGAAGAATAAGTATGGTCATAGGTGGGTTCCCATACATCTTGGGGAAAGTGCTTCCAAGCGACGCTCTTTGTTGAGTGGCGCACCCTGACACAAGCAAAAGAACAGCAAGTAGTATTGTCGAAAATATTGTTGTTTTCATTGTAACTCCCTCTAGTCCTTAATGCCATAACGTTGCATTAGGAAATCCATATACCCTGCTGATTCACTCCATGTTTTTTGTTCTTTAAGGAAATACACCTTTGCTTCGGATTGTTTATCTTCTGCTAAGAGCAACAAGGCATAATCGCAGTATAATCCAGGGGGAACCGGTTTTCCCAGCTTGGCTGATTTAACAAATACCTCCTCCAAGCTCGCTTTATAATGGGCGACAGATTTGGTATCCTGTTTCTTTACAGCTTTATAATAACTGTGTGACGAGTTCCCATAATACAAATAGGGTGGAGTAGCACAAGCTGACATCAAGAAAAGCAGAGTTATCAAGCCTAAACAATATTTCATGGCATTTTTACCTCATTAGTCTGTCCATTGGTGATAAAAAGCTTCTGAGACATTACCACATTGCCGTTTACGCTAATCTTCAATGCATAAGTCCCGGTTTTCAGTTCGAAGATGTTTGTCTTCTTATATGTGTCCAGTGGAACGATGTTGCCATCAAGGCTTACTTCACGTCCTACTGGATCTCCTACTAAGCGGAGAGCGCCATAATCTGGTTTCATCACGGAACTCTGATTATATTTCGTTACATTGCACGCGCTAAGCAAAACAATCAGCAGGAATGAGCTTATCATCCAGTATTTCATAATATGTCTCCTTTATTTGTCGCTGATATACAGGTTTGCCAAGTCTGAAGCTTGGATGCTGCCCTGCAAAACCTTTGCTATTGAAAGTTCAGTCAAATCTTCTCCAGGGATGGTTTGAGTTATTTGAATGGTTGCAATTTCGGCGCCGGGGAGTTCAATGGGTGCTTTAGTTTGGGGGTTAATTACTTGCTTGCCACGTTGATAAACCTTAAATGTATCCCCAATCTTGATGCCTTGTTTTACTCCACCGGATATATAAACATTATTGTCTTCAATGTTCAGCACATAGGAACGCCATGGGTCATTGGCCAGTTTGTTTATTAGGTTTTGGATCACACTGCTGATGGCAGCATCGATGGCTTTGTCGGTAAGACTTTCATCAAAGCCGGCCTGTGAGCCCATGCCCAAAACAGTCCCAACCTGGCTGCTTGCCTCACCAGAGCCTTCCTGTCCAAAGATGATCATGCCATTGCGGGTATCTACCAGACGTAGAGTCACTTTGGCGTAAGCAGTTTGTTTCTTGGTGCGGTCAATTAGCCCGACATTGCCACTGGTGTTTCGCCCAAACTCCGAAATAGAGCCAAGAATCAGATAGTCTGCGGGTATCTTATAGCCTTGGATATCGGCTATTTGTTGCTCGTTGCTTATTGCCATATCGTCTTGCCGTTCAATCAGCAAATAGCGGTTGGTCATAGCAAGCTTGGCAGTCAAAATATCTGTTGCAGCCTTGGACATCCTTGCTTTAGTGTCACTACCGGTATTGAGGAAGCTGTTTGCCATGCGGGATTCGTTTGTAAATCTGCCGATGGCTACTTTCTTTTTCAAACCTAATGCTTCATCGACTACGGGAGCTGAGCTAACGGGGGTAATGGAAAGAGTTTTTTGAGCCTGTTCACTTTGGAAGTTGGCGCATCCACCAAACAACAGAAAGCATAGGCAAATAATAGTTAAGGGGTACTTCATGCAATAATTCTCCATTAAGTCTCAAATGTTGGCGTAAATTCCAACTCATTGTTTTCAAGTTAATCGAGGATAGTTAATAATCCTCGTTTCTCACACTCTATCTTAAGTTTAGCAATATTTTTCACTTTTCCCCATACCTCCATTTAGGTCAAGCTTTATTATTAAACGTTCTTTACCGTTTTGGTTGAGAACTACAATCTATTGTATGTGGATACATTAGAATGAATCTGAGTGGGATCAGTACGAGTAATTTCGGTGTTTACCATATCTTTGTTTATGTTGGTGGTTTTCTTCGAGCATTGTATATTCCTTCGCTACCGCTATGTGTGCCAAACTATAGTTCTCATATCCCAACAAAAAAAGGGAAGAGCAGACTGGTGCCGGTATTACGGACTCGAAGTCCAAGTTGCGCATTCGCCGGCACTCCGAACTCGAAGTTCAATGGTGCGCTATGCTACTCTTCCCAGAAACTAAGATAAGCAATCCCCAGCGAATAGCAAATAGAATTATTCAGAAAGCTGAAAAAAGTCTGTCGCTCAATTCCCACTCGATGCGAGACGCATCGAATCCAGCACGCCAATTCTCAATTCCCACTCGATGCGAGACGCATCGAATCCGGCACAGCAATTCTCCACTCTCCATTAATTCTACATCATACATTCTAAATTCTACATCAAAAAGTAACCCCTCCAACCACAGCCAGAGGGGTTAATTGATTTGGTTTAGATTACTTCACCGAGATTACTTCTAAAACCTCGGGCATTTCTTCTTTGACTATTCTTTCGATGCCTGCTTTGAGGGTGATCGTAGCCATAGGGCAGCCGTTGCAAGCGCCCGTAAGGCGTACTTCCACTACGTTATCTTCGCGGATTCGGACTAGCTCCACATCTCCACCATCGGCTTGGATGGCGGGGCGGACTTTGTCCAGCACAGCTTCGAGTTTTAATTTGTCTATCATGGCATATCCTTTATTTAGATTGCCGGATTTACCAGAGTGAAGGTTTTGCCTTTGGGGCTGTAGAATTCGGCTTTTTCATCCGAAACCTTGGCGATCTTGAATTCGCCTTCTGCACCCTGATAGTACCAGGCTTTTTCTAGTGGTTTGTAGCTAAGTTCCAGTTCTACACCTGGATTTGCTAAGTCTTCTACGACTACTTGATTTTGACGAATGGTGATCCTAAGGTCTTTCCCGTCTTGAGAAGCATATTTGATCACTTCTTCCTTCGGGCCCATGGCCATGGGATTGCTACCTGTCCAGAATTCAATGGTATTGAAGATGACAACGTCACCCCAACTGGCAAGGCCATAAACTGGCACAATGTTCAGCACCCAGAATAGAAGCTGGTTTTCCCATTTGCCTCCAAAACTCTGATTGAAGTCATAAACCTTGCGGGTAGCGGCAAAATTGCCGAAGCATCCACCCAATCCTACGGTCAACATTACCGCCACCAGGGCGATACTCACGAGCTTAATTGATCTGTTCATTACAGTTCTCCTTTTTCATCTCGTTATGCGTGCTCAAATAGTAGAAGGCAGGCACTACGATCAAGGTAAGCAAGGTAGATACGATCAATCCTCCAATGGACACTATACCCATCGGCATCCTGAATTCGCGTCCGGAAGAGCCGATTCCCATTGCCATGGGTAGCATGCCGATCACGATCGACAGCGTACTCATGATGATAGGCTTCAGCTTCAGCTTTCCTGCTTCCAAGAGGGCATCGTGCGAACACATCCCTTCTTTGCGCTTCACATTTACATAGTCTAATATTAATATAGCGTTATTTACCACAATGCCAACTAACATTATCATTGCAAGCATAGAAAACATGTTTATTCCCACATTTGAGATGAAGAGAGCCAGGATCACTCCGATGATGGCCAGAGGAACTGTAAACAGGATGATCAGCGGCTGCGTAAAGCTTTCCAGGATGGCTGCGAGGAGCATATAGGTGAGCAGCACGGCGATCAGGAAAGTGCGGATCATATCGGTCATAGTTTCAGACAGCATCGTAGCTTGCACTCCCCAGCCGATTTTGTAGCCACTGGGAAAGGCCAGTTTATTCACTCTTTTCGTGATTGCGGAGTTGATGTTTCCGCTGGAATAGCCTTTGGCCACGTTACCGGTGATTTCGATGGATTTGTAGCGGTCTTTGTGGATGAGCTTGTTCACACCCACCGAAAAGTCCATATCTACCAGTTGTGAAAGCAGATAGGGTTGGCCCATGATCACCACGCTGAGGTTCATGATCTTATCGGGATGATTCACATCTTCATCGGGCAATACCAGCCGGATATCATATTGATTTCCCGCTTCGCGGTAATATGTGCTTACCATGCCTTCCACACTGCTGCGCAAGGCCACCGCCACATCATAAACCGTGGCGCCAATAGCGGCCAGGCGATCACGTTTGGGATACAGGGTAATCTCTGATGTACCGGGGCGAGAGCTGCTATCCACGTTGGTCAATCCGGGAATGTCCCTGATCTGATCCATCACGTCATATTTGAGCTCTTCCAGCACATCCTGATCCTGCCCTTGCAGGTAGAAGCTGACCTCAGAGCCGCCCATCGCCATCATGCCCCCTTGATCGCTCACCTTGATGATCGCGCCTGGAATATCGGCGAGTTCTGAGGTGAGCAGATTGACGAGGTCCAGATTGCTGAGGCTGCGCTCTTTCTTATCTTTCAGCTTGATATCGGCACCGGCAAGATTCGTTCCTGTGCCGATGCCGACAGAGCCGATGTTGCTTACGATATGTTCGATCTCACTATGTTTGGCACAGCGTTCATTTACTTCTTTTACCACCGCTGCAGTTTCATTCAGGTTCACACCTTCGGGGAGTTCGATGCTCACTGTGATGTTGCCCTGGTCCATAGAAGGCAGCAGTTCAAAGCCCAAACCGGGTACCAAAAGGAGGCTAAGCCCCAATAGCAGCACAGAAGACAGCACCACTGCCAGGGCGGTTATCTTGTTTTTCAGCACGCGTTTCATGAACTTCTGATAAGAATTCCCAAAGCGATCGAAGAGTCCATCAAACCACAAGCCGAATTTGCCTTGTTTCTTCTTCTCTGGTATGATGAGTGATGCCAGCATCGGCGTGATCGTAAAGGATGCGATCAGCGAGAAGATGGTGGCGAAGGTAACTGTGAGCGCAAATTCCTTGAGAAATCCGCCCACCATGGAGCTCATCGAAGCGATGGGCAAAAACACCACGATATTGGTAAGCGTGGAGGCCAGCACCGCTACTGTGATCTCAGAGGTGCCCTTGAAAGCCGCGTCTTTGCGGCTATTCCCCATGTCTCTATGGCGGAAGATGTTTTCGATCACCACCACGGAGTTTGTCACCAAAATCCCCACCGCGGTAGAAAATCCCGTGAGCGTCAGCAGATTCAGGGTAAAACCTGCCGCCTTCAGGAAGATAAAGGTAGAGACGATAGAGATCGGCATGGACAGTGCCACGATGAGTGTACTGCGGAAATCATGCAGGAAGATGAAGAGCACCAGTCCGGTGAGCAGGATTCCTATCCAGATCGTATTCAGCGTATCCTTCACCGTGGCGAGGGTAAATTCGCTGTCGTCCCGAATGATGTTCAGCTTTGTACCAGCCGGCAATTCAGCTTGCATATCCGGCAGTTCTTCCCTGATCTTTTTGGCGATATTGGTCACGTTTCCATCCGAACTTTTGGTGATGGACAGGCGGATGATATTATCATCGCTCACGTTCTCGCCCACGTTGAAATAAGTGGCTTTGGAGGTGATGCGTTCTTCACCGTCGATCACTTTGGCCAGATTGCCCAATTTCTTGGCGCCAAACTGAGTGGGGATCTCCAGATTGGCAATCTCTTCCACACTGGCAAATTCGCCTTTCAGCCGCACAGAATAGTCCTGCGTGCCGTGGCTAAAGCTGCCCGCGGGCATATCCAGATTCTGGGCTGCCAGGATCTGATTGAGCTGCATCAGCGAGATGCTGTTCTCAAATATCACCCGGTCTGAGAGCTCAATTCCGATCTCCCGTTTGGCTCCACCAGAGAGGCTGACCTGAGCCACACCTTCGATCTGAGACAGTCTTTCCTTGATCTTGCCATCGCCCAATTCATAGAGCTCACGGCTGTCCATATTTCCGGAAAGCACCAGGTCCATAAAGGGAAAAGCGCTGAAATCAAACTTCTGCACGGAAGGCCTTTCCACGCCATCCGGCAATTCCCTGAGGATGCTATCGATCTTGTCTTTCACCTCAGAGCTGGCCACGTGCACGTCTTTGCCCTGATCAAAGGCAATCATGATGATAGAGACGTTTTCTATCGAAAAGCTCGTCATATTGTCTATTTGTGGGACAGTGGCAGCGGCTTCTTCCAGTTTTGCTGTTACCTGAGCCTCCACCTCACGGGGACCGGCTCCAGGATAGACCGTCATAATACTCACATACGGCAAATCCACATCTGGCATCAGGTTCAGCGGCATGCCTATATAGGCCAGCGCTCCGAATACCACAAAGACCAGGACTGCCATAGTGACCAAAACTGGCCGGTCTATGGATAATTTTGCTAAGAACATATTAGTTCCCCTCTATGATGCGGATTTTCGCACCCTCGGATAAAGATTTCATGCCCTGGGTGATCAGCAGATCGCCTTCTTCCAGACCGGAGGTGATCTCATAGGCCAATTGATCCGTGAGCCCTGTAGTTACAGGAACCCGTACGGCTTTGTCACCCTTGGCCAGCCACACAAAGCTGTCGCCATTTTCTTTTACCAAAAGATGACGTTCCACCACTATCACATTGGGTTTGTTGAGGATCTGGATGCCGATCTCGGCAGTCACTCCATAGCTCAGCTTGGAATTGAATCCGGGGAAGCTGGCTTCCACGCGGAAAGCCTTCTGATTCGGATCCATCGCCAAAGCGCGCATCGTGACTTTTCCGGTGATGGTGATGTCTTCCCAGGTGGCTTTTACCACGCTGCCTTGCTTCACTTTGCTGATCTCGCCTTCGGGGATCATGATAATGGCCTTGTAACCATTGGTAGAGCTCACAGTAAACAGAGGTTGACCGGGATAGACCTTGTCGGATACGTTCACCATGATGTCTGTGATCACTCCGCTGATGGGGGCGCGCACGTTGATCATCTGTTCGCTGGATTGCAGGTTGGATTTGCTCACATCAAATTGCGTCTTCACATTGTCATAATCCTGCTGTGAGATGGCTCCCTGATCTTTCAGCCTGAGCATCCGCTCGTGAATGGCAGAAATGCTGTTGAAAGCACTCTGGGCCTGTTCATACTGAGCGGCAGGTGTATTTGGGGGGAATTTGACGATGATATCGTCCTTTTGTACTTTATCGCCCACTTTGAATCTAATGTTGGTAATCACATCTCCCACCATCGCGCTGGCAGTGGATTCCTGGATACCGCTGAGGGCGGCATTATATTTCAGCTCTTGCTGGTAAGTGCTTATTGCTATTGGGCTTGTGCGCACGGGCACGCCCAATTCGCTATGCAATTGGTCCATGCTCTTGGCATCGTCAGTTTTCTTGCCGCAACCGCCCAAGGCTATTGCGACTATCATGGTAAGGACTAAGTATTTTATTCTCTTATTCATTTCATTTCTCCACTATCAAATTTTTGCCGATGGCTTTTGTAAGGGCGCGCTCGCTAACTATTACATCATAGATAGCGCTGTAATATTGAAGTCTGATCGAGGACAGCATGATCTGAGCGTCAAAGACTTCCAGTTGGATGCCCACCTGATTTTCAAAGCGAATCTGGGCCAGTTCCAGATTGCGTGTCGCCATGCGGATGTTCTGCTCTTGCACCGCGTAATTTTCCAGAGCGTGCTGGAGTTTCTGATAGCTCTGCTTGATCTGCAGGCTAATGAGCTCCTGAGTATCGCGCTGCTGCAATCTGGCTTTACTGAGATCATGACGCGCATAGCTGACCTTGTTGGTATGTGAAAATCCCGTAAATATGGGCAGTCTAAAACCTATGCCCACAGAATACTGTGTGCCAAAATCATCGCGTTGAATAGCAAATTCGTCCGCGGCAGTAAATAGCGCGGCACTGGCAGATAGAGCTATATCTGGCAAGTAATTGCCTCTTTCGGCATTATACTTGATCTGCTGGATCTCGGTGGCGATGTCCAAAAGCTCCAGCTCAGTCCTGTTTTCCAGTCCCAAAGCCTGAGCTTCTGCCAGACTCATCTGGACGATGGCAGGCAGGACGAATCCCCCTTCCAGCTCCAGATTTTCGCCTTCGTAGCCAATCTGCTGTTTGAAGGCAGCCATCGCCAGGCTGTAGTTATTTTCCGCAGCCAATACATCCGGCTCCAGCTTTGCCACTTCCAGACGCGCACGCAGCACGTCAAATTCGGAGACCTGTCCTTCTGCGCCCAGCAGCTCCACTCTGGCCAAATGTCTTTGGGCAGTTTCCAGGCCATCGCGCTGGATTTGCACCACTTTTTCACTGAGCAATACTTGGTAGAAAAGCTCTGTGGTACTGAGGATCAGCGCCTGTTCTTTCACTTCATAATCAAGCTTTTGGATGCTGCGATAGCGAGCTACCGCCTTGATCCCATTGATCAATTTGCCGCCCAAAAACAGCACTTGATCCATCTTGACTTGCATGGCCAGTGAACCTTCGTCTTTCGGGGAAGAAGGCATCATGGAGTTCATTATGCCATCCAAAGTGCCGGCGATGATATAATCTGCATCAGTGGCGCTGGGCTCATCTTGCAACATGCCACTCACACTGGGCAGGGCACCGGTGGCACTATCCGGCAAATAGGTCTTGGACAGACCATATTGCCCCTGCAGGCTGAATTGGGGAAGCAGAGATCCGCGCACATCCTTGTATTGGGCATCCGCTTTACTCACTTCTTCTGCCGTCATCAGCAGGCTTTTATTGTTCTTTCTCGCCATCTCGATGCTCTCATCAAGGGTGATCGCCCCCAAAGACAGCATGCCGATCAGGCTGAGGAATACTATCAAATATCTCTTCATATCTTAACCTCTCTTAAAAACGCCGTACAATACTACATGCATGATGGCCTCATGATCGCGCTCGACCTGAGCCAATAAATTCTCAAAATCTGTAATTACTACATTTGCATTACCCATCAAAATCCAATCACTGATCACGCGTACTGTATCTTCAGTGTGCAGATTGGGATCGATCACGCCTTCCTTTTTGCCTACTTCCATGATCTCGGCCATCAAAGTAAGCGTGGCCTCACGATTTTCCTTGCGAAAGTCCAAAAAGCGGTCTTGCCCGGAAAAGGGGATGCTTTTCAGACCCTCCATCCATACTGGCATAGTCGCACAAACATGACGGATAGGCTCCTGGACCAGCGTGCGGAGCTTGTTCTCAAAACCCTCTACCTCACGCACCTTTCTGCGGATGGTATCCACAAATTCTTTGACCTGGATCTCCACCACGTTCATAAACAATTCTTCTTTGCTGGAAAAGTAATAATAAACCGTCCCCTTGGCAATCTGTGCCTCGGAAGCGACTTCGTCCAGCGAAGTCTTGTTATAGCCGTAACGTGAAAAAAGCCTCGTGGCTATATCGAGGATTATCTGTTTTTTATCTTTTGCTTGATTCATAATAACATTCTCTTTTACTTGTTTAACTCCTGCAATTCTTTTTCTTATTCGCTGTGCCCTGCTTATCAAGCAGAAAAAGCACAAGCGGGATAGGCTTATGTTTTTCTTATCTTGACGCAGGACAGTCAGTTGAGTCTGTGTTTGGGCTTGCCTTAGCTAACCTGTGTGTCAATCTTACGATCGTGTAATATTTGTCAACCCTTATCTGACTATCTGAGAGATATAGTCAGTTTACCCAAGATAAAAGCTAGCTCTTTTTAGCCGTCAAAGCTCTATTCTTGCTATATCTTAGCCCTCGCTTTAGCCTTTAACTTGTGTTTAACACGTTTTCGACTCGAGATGACTCAGATCTTCGAGTCATCTCGAGTCGAAGACGCGCTAAAAGCGAATCAATGTCCCGGGCGTTGAGTATAAGAGCCAGAACATTCCGTCGATCATAGCGCAATGCTCGTAGGGGCGTTGGGCATAACGCCATAAATCCAGCAGTCTGGCAAGATAGCAAAAAGTACTCAGCCACGGCAGCGATAAATATGTTGACGAATAATTCGATTGAAAATATAGTGAAACCTGATCATATTTATTAAAACATAGATTGTGTAAGGCTGCTTGTGCCCCTTGAAGCCCTCAGGTAATAAATTAGCCTTGACCAGTGAGCTGTAGTTTTATGCCTGAAACCGCGCAGCTTCAACCTTAATAATGATAAGGATGCTCAATGAAAAGCTTAAGTCTCTTGACTCTATTGGCCGTGATCCTACTCTGCACTGGATGTGCGCAAAACATCCCCATGAAGACCAGTATTAATGAGTATGTGCTGATGAACATCAAAACATCAAGTCAAAAAGGTATTAACTACACGTTCTCCACAGACTTAACAGGCACCAAACTGCCCCTGTATGGCAAGAATAAGAGCGGGAAAAAGTCTGAAAGCTATATCTGTGATGAGAATGCCACCCTGAGTACAATGTTGAAAGAATATATCGAGAACAAGTTCCTGGAAATATCAGAGACTTCGCCAATATCCCTGGAGATCAAATTGGTCGATTTCTATGTGGAATACTACCCCACAGACACCGCCGGCATGCAAGCTCTCAATATCCTGGCCGACGTGGAGTCCAATCACCTCAGCAGCGCCAAGCTATCCTTGGTACTCACTCTCACAAAAGATGGACAAGAGACTCACAAACGCATTAGCACTAGTGCCGATGTAACCTCATCTGGTGAACAAGACGAAATAGTAATTGGAGACTCCATCAATCAAGCAAACAACAAGGCACTGATGCTGATAAATGCCTTCCTGGCTGAGAATGAACTGTAGAGACTTTTTGCTTTTCGATCTGATAAAATTGATCTGACACTATGCCAACTTCACTTTAATCTTGACATTTTACAGCTTCTCAAAAAGCTTAGTCAAGATAGCTTTAGAGCCTTCGGGACCGCCTAAAGCTAAACTGGCAAAATGGTCGTAATCTGGATATTTTCAGCGCCATCGACCACAGCCAAAGGAGTTTTTATGAAAGTTGACTCTTTTTATGATTGTTTTGACTACTCTTTGTCAAACAAGTGCTTAGAGCATATTTACCGCCGCTCTGAAGAGGCAGGGTCTACCTTCGCGTTTACACAGCAATTCTTCACCACAAATCTACATCAAACGGAGATCCTATTATGAAAAAATGCACGATTCTATTCTTGATGCTTATGTTCATGAGCATTGTGGTAGCACAAACCCCTGATTGGCTCTGGGCTCAGAGTGCAGGCGGGACAAATCATGATCACGGCTACGCCGTAGCAGTGGACAACAATGGCAACACTTATGTGACCGGTTGGTTTGATGGAACAGTCACCTTCGGCAGCACCACCATCAGCAGCGCCGGCAGTGGAGATCGTGACATCTTCGTAGCCAAACTGGATCCAGAGGGCAACTGGCTTTGGGCCAAAGGAGCCGGAGGGACAGATGAAGATTTTGGCATGGACATCGCCGTGGACAACAACGGTAATGTCTATGTGACTGGTAGATTTTGGCAGACAGCCCTCTTTGGTAACATCACCCTAACCAACCACGGATGGACTGATCTCTTCGTGGCCAAACTGGACAGCAATGGCAATTGGCTTTGGGCAAAGAGTGCCGGGGGAACAGGTCCTGAATCGGGTGAGGGCATAACCGTGGATGATTTGTCCAACGTTTATCTTACCGGTAGTTTTCAAGGGACAGCTACCTTCGGCACTATTCAACTGACCAGCGACGGAAACTCGGACATCTTCATAGCAAAATTGGATACCAACGGCAACTGGCTCTGGGCAAAACGAGCAGGCGGTGAATGTGGAGCCTATGGCGAAGATATAGCTGTAGATAGCACCGGTAATGTCTATCTGACTGGCTATTTTGGCGGTTGGGAACTAGGAATCATCTCAATCGGCAGTACTACCCTGACCAGCGTCGGATGGACTGACATCTTCGTAGCCAAGCTGAATAGCTCCGGCAGTTGGCTCTGGGCAAAGGGTGCCGGAGGACTAAGCTCTGATTATAGCAGAGGCATAGCTGTGGATAGCGCCGGCTCCGTCTATCTCACCGGAAGTTTTGGAGATTGGGGTGGAGGCGACAGCAGCTTTGGCAGCTTCGAGCTTACTGGCGAAGGGATGGAGGACATCTTCGTTGCCAAGCTGGATAGTGATGGCAACTGGGTCTGGGCCAAGCAAGCCGGAGGAGAAAGTGGCGATCATAGCATGGATATAGCCGTGGATAGCGCGAACAATATCTATCTTGCCGGTTATTTTGGAATGTCTGAAGAAGATACTTCCACCTTTGGCACTATTTCCCTGGTTTGCAGCGGCCAGAGCGATGCCTTCGTGGCAAAACTGGATAGCTCAGGCAATTAGCTCTGGGCACAAAGAGGCGGCGGCATCAATAGTGAAGAATGCGAAAGCATCGCCGTGGATAATTCTGGCTCTGTCTATCTCACCGGTAGTTTTGGAGATTGGGGTGGAATCGCCTCCTCCTTCGGCACGCATGCCCTGAACAGCAACGGAATATCGGACATCTTCGTGGCCAAGCTGGGTTCATCGGGATCAAATCCAATTCCCAAATTCCCGCAAAACCTGCTGATCCAAAGGAACGGACTTAACGTGATTATTAGCTGGAATCCAGTCACTGAGGATACGAACAACCAGCCCCTGACCCCTGACGCATATAAAATCGAGATCAGCGAGAACAACAGCGATTGGTCGGACCTGGTTACCCTCACAGCTATACAATATTCATACACGGATACAACCCTGAATCCTGACAGCAAGTTTTACCGGGTCATCGCGGTGAAAAACTAAGGTAATTGTGCTTCTTCTATCCCGCAAGGCCTAGCTGTAAGTCCATTTGTAGTCGGGAATGTGAGACGACGAAGTGTAAAACCTTCAACAGGACACTGGAGCCCTTAGTATCTTGGGCTCCAGTGTCCCCTTAAATTATGCATTCTTCACTGAGTCCCGGCAGAATCTTCTTGACACAATACGCGAAAGCGCTTTTACATATCCCTATCCAAAAGGGAGGATAATATGCGAAAATGGTACTTGGCAGTATTGCTGCTTTTGCCCATGCTGATCTGGGGACAGGGAATCCAACAGGTGATTCCCGGAGACCCTGCCAGCGATGAGGACTATGAGGATTCCGAAGCTCTGAACTATGGCATGAGCGGGATGGTGGGAGCCATCAATCTCAATGGTGAAACCTATTCCCAGGTCCGGCTGCGTCCTGAGCTCAATCTGGGGAAATTCGGTTTTGGCCTGGATATAGACTTTCTCATCGATGGTGATGGCAATGTGCGCAAGGAAGACTGGGATTCCTGGCAGAGCTATCTGGATAAGATCTATTTTATCCGTTGGGCAAACCGGCGGGATCCTTTCTATTTCAAGATTGGCTGCCTCCCTGCCTACACCTTGGGGCATGGGCTTATCTTTGACCAATATTCCAATGTCCTGCGCTATCCTGAGGTGAAAAACGTTGGTGGATACATGGGTATCAATACACCTTTTTCGGGAGCTGGATTTGAGGTTTTTACGCATAATATCCACAAAAACGAGGTCATCGCAGCCCGTCTGCATGCAAATCCCTTTCTCTATGCCCATTTCCCTGTCTTGGAAGATCTTAAGCTGGGCATAAACATCGGTATGGACCGCAATCAGTACGGTAAATATCCCGATAGTGACAACGACGGGGTGCCGGATATCTATGATAAATTCCCGAGCGACCCCTACTCCTGGCTGGATACCGATGGCGATGGCATTCCGGATAATATGGATAGCGACATCAACGGCACCGGCCTCATCGATCACCCGGACATAAATCCCTGGGTGGCAGAGCACTATCCCAATATTTTAGTCGGTGCAGACCTGGCAGATTTCAATACGATAGTGGTGCAGGATTCGGCGCTGGTTTACAGCGGTCGGAGAGATATCACCGTGTATAGCGTGGATTATCTCTTGCCTTTGGTGGAAAGCCCGGTCTTTACCCTGGACCACTATGGCGAATATGCCATGATTAATAAGTATGGCAAGGGCATCATCTTCCCCGGTTTTTCCAGTAAATTCTTCATCTTTGATGCCAAGCTGGAGATGCGCAGTTTCTCCGATGAATTCCTGCCGGGCTATTTTGACCGTCTTTATGAGGAAAAGCGCGCCTCGGTTTCCATTACCCAGGCTGATGGCAGGACGATCTACGGCCTGGCCACCAAAGAGGATTTGCTCAAGACAGCCCGCAGTTCTGTGGGTTGGTTTGGCTATCTGCGTGCCAATATCCTGAATATTGGTAACATCAAAGTGGCCTACCAGGACATGTATGGCAAGGATATGAGTACGGGGAAATCGCTCTGGGCCAGTGCCACCGTGCATCCCGTAGTGCTGCCCAAGCTCAAAGAAGCCAGCATTCTCTACAGCCAGGTTCATGCGCCCTATATCAGCTTCCGCAACCTTCCCAGCAACAATTCCACGGTCTCCGGAAGAGTGGGTTACAACCTTTCCGGGAATACGGATTTGGTGGGACGCTATAGCGAGATCTACACAGATGCCAATGGTGATGGGAAGATTCGTGGCAAGAATGAGAGAATCACATCTTTTGCCTTTGGAGTGGAATTCAGTTTTTAGCGTTTTAACGTTTTAGCGTTTTAACGTTTTAACGTTTTAACGTTTTAGCGTTTTAGCGTTTTAACGTTTTAACGTTTTAACGTTTTAGCGTTTTAGCGTTTTAACGCAGAGCTGGACACAATGTCCAGCTCTTTTCTAATAATCTGCGGAATCTGTGTGATCTGTGAGAGACCCTTACTATCAAGGCCTCCAGCCTTAGTGGACGCGAGACGCATCCAATCCAGCACCCCGCCAATCCAGCACCCCGCCAATCCAGCCCCTTTTACCCAACAATCTGCGGAATCTGTGTGATCTGTGAGAGACCCTTACTATCAAGGCCTCCAGCCTTAGTGGACGCGAGACGCATCCAATCCAGCACCCCGCCAATCCAGCAACGCGCAAATCCAGCCCCTTTTACCCAACAATCTGCGGAATCTGCGAGATCTGCGCGCGACTTTTCTGAGTTTAAGAGCTAATAATCGCCGAAATCAGGTTCTTCTCATCGAGCTGGATCAGCATGATATTGATGGCAGAGGTGATCGGCACAGCCAGTACCATGCCCACTATGCCCCAGACCCAGCCCCAAAAGATCAAGGATACCAGGACCATGATCGGGCTTAGATTCAGCCTGGACCCCTGCATTTTGGGCTCGATGATATTGCCGAAAAGCATCTGTGTGCCTATGATCAAGAGGCCAAAAACGATGGTCCTGAAATCCAGCCCGCTTTGTAAAAAACTAATCAAAACCGGCACTCCACTGGCGATGATGCTGCCAATATTGGGGATGAAATTCAGCACAAAGAGCAGGATACCACAGACCAGGACAAAATCCACCCCGAAGAGCAGCATCAGGATCATTCCCACCACGGCGGTGCTAAGGCTGATCACGGTTTTGGTAAGCAGGTATTTCTGGATCTGGCTTTGAATATTGCGCATGGCACTGATAGTACGCTGTTGATCATCAGGTTTCAGCACATCCTTGAGCTTCGTGATGAGGCGCCCATCCTGAGCCACGATAAACATCAGAAAGATCATAATCAGCATGAAATTCCAACCCACTCCCATGGTGGTGGTAGCGACGTTTGAGATCGCTTTGGAGATCGAGAAGCTACCCGTAGAAAGCATTTGGCTGATGTCAAATTGGGGATAACGCTCAATAGTGAGGGCAAATCTATCCGAAATCTCGGAGAACCTGCCCACCCAATTCTGCATACGCAGCATGAGATTGACCTGATAGCGAGGAAATCCGGTAACCAGTGAATTGGTCGCCGCCGTGAGCAGCATGGTGGATGAGACCATCAAAAGCACGATAATCACCAACATGATAGCCATTACCAAGCTAATGTGCACGTTTTTCTTGCGCAGGAACTTATTTAAGGGAGCAAAGACGAAGCTGAGGAAAACGGCAAAGACCAAGGGGATAAATATGGACTTTAAAGTCCTGAAAATAATGACCACTACCGGTATTGCGATAATGGTGAGTAAGATGCGTATCCAACGCAGTTCTTTGGAGCTATCTGCCATCTGATTCCTTCCTTGATAATGTTTTTGAGCTTTAGACCCTGAGTAGTTGGGGCACATCCGTGAGTCAATGTCACGAATGTGCCAATCCAGCTATTTTTGTCAAGGCCAATCTGGCCTGTTTATTATCTGCGGATCAATCCTTCTTTTTCCAGAAGGTGATTTCGAGCAACCTGCTTTCATTCAGGCGTTTACTTTGGCGGATATCCTGCCTGATTTCACAGGGTTCGCCGATTTGTTCAAAGTCCTTGTGCAGCGCATCCTTCAGCCAATCCAGGCCGCGATAGGGCTCGCCGTCTTTGCGAATACCGGCAGGAGGATTCTTGGTCTTCCAGAGATAGCTATCCGCTATGATCAGGATGCCACCTGGGTTCATGCGCTGAGGAATCGTCTTCAAAAAGGCCTCAGGATCGAAGGCTTCTTCCAGGGTATTGACCGCAAACACAGCATCATAACCGGTGAATTTCGTGAGCAGATTGGAGGCATCGGCCTGCCAGAATTCTACTTTTTCAGCCAGATGTTCCAGCTTCTTCTCTGCCAGACTCTGTTCTTTGGTCTGAATGATCTCTCCCTCATCCTTTTGCGTATAGCGAATGAAGCCTGATTCCTTCATCTTCACAGCCATCTGGATGATGCGGGTAGTAAAGTCCAAACCGGTGACTTTTTCAAAAGTTTTGGCAAGCTCGAAGCTGAGCCGTCCGGTTTTGCAGCCCATATTAAGGGCGTGTTTCCCGCTGAGCTCGATCCCGGATTCCTGGATGGTTTTGAGCAGATCTACGGCAAAGTCGCTCTCCCAATCCAGATCGCACCAGGTCACCACATCGGGATTGTCTTCATAGAGATTGTCCTCTACTTTCAGTTCGGCTTCACTGCTGATATAGCGAAAGCCTGCGTGTTGGTAGAAATGCCGGCGGAAGGCATAACGCGCATGGCGGGTGGCCTCATTGCCGGTGGAGATGAAGCTGCCACCTTTGATGATATTGTGACGTGTATCGAAGGTGGGAACGCTGAAATCATCGTAATAGGGATGCGTTTTGAAGCCTGGGAAGGCGGAAATCGGGGTCTCTGTCCACTGCCAGACGTTGCCGATGACATCATAAAACTCCCCGAAGGCAAAGCGGTCTACTGGACAGGCCGAAGTCCAATATTCCAGATTGATATTACCCGGAGCCTTGGCCCAATACGGTTGATCGGTATCCAGATTTCTATCCCGGAAGAGCTGCCATTCCGCTTCGGTAGGCATGCGGATTTTCTTGCCGGTGAGCTTCGCTTTCCAATTGCAGAAGGCCTTGGCCTCCAGATAGTTCACTTCCGCAGGATGGTTCCAGGGCATGAGTATGCGCTCTGCGATCAAACGCAGCCAATACTCACCCTTTTCATTGATGAACCAAAACCGGGGATGCTCTGCTTTCGCGTAGTTCTTCCAGGCCCAGCCTTCGGGAGTCCAATACTCCTCTTTGTGATAGCCACCAGCATCCACGAACTCACGGAATTCCCTATTGGAGACCAGATAGCGGGAAGCTTCAAAATCTTGTACATCAAAGCGTTGCTTGCCGTATTCCAGATCCCAGCCATAGATGGGGTCAGCGAAATCTTTGCCCAGGATGATCGTGCCACCTTTCACGGGCAAAAGCTCGTTTGGAGGAGCTGCACCATGGTGCTGACAGGGGTTCCAGTGATCCATGGCTTTCACCTTGTAGAGGGGCAATTGCCGGATGAGCACCGAAGAGGTTTCCACATGAATACGCTCATGTTCGATGCCCATCATGATCGCCCACCAGGGGCTGTCCCAGGTAACTCCGCCTTCAGGAGCAGGCAGGGTGTCGATGAGCTTATTCACATGCTGGCGCACCAGAGCACGATACTCCAAAACCTGGGCCACAGGCGGCCAATCGTAATGTGCTTCATTCAGATCATCCCAGCTCATTTCATCCACGCCCACGGCAAACATCGATTCATATTCAGGATTGATGCGCTGGTGGCTGATGCCGGCGATATTGAACTTATTTATGAAAAAAACTGCGGTGTGCCCAAGGTAGAAAATTAAGGGATGCCGCAGAGGATCCGGACGCAGGTAAAAGGCGGCTTCATCAGCCAGCAATTCGTATAGCTTCTCATTTATGGTAAAAGTTTGGTCAAAATACTCACGTATCTCTTGCCTCAGCTCTTCGCCAGAGCCGCGGTTCAAGATCAAAGTCTTGGTTTTATTCAACTGATTGCTCATTTCAATCTCCTTTGGACGTATATATTAATTCTCGAATTAAAAGATAATCCAAAAAACAGAATTTGCGAAAATAGATTGACGATTTCCCATGGATCTGTAGAGTGATCTCCAGAAGATATTTAGAGAATAAAAGGAGAAACCTGCAGCAGATGACACACGCAAGACACCACTGGTTCAAACAAATTGGCAGAAGGCTCTTTTACCTCTTCCGCTCCAAAGAAGAGGCGGAACTGGGCTACTGGAAAAAGTGCTTCCGCAAAGAGGGCAAAAGCTTCCAGAATGAGCACTATCAGAAACTGCTTTTGGCAATGGCAGGCGAAACTGATGATGGCTTTCTGAGAGGTCTAAAGATTGCCGATTTTGGCTGTGGACCCAGGGGCAGTCTGTCTTGGGTGCATTCTACTGATACGAAGATCGGGATAGATCTTTTGGCAACAGCGTATTTACGCCATTTCCCGGCTGTAATGAAAACGCAGGGCATGATCTATGTGAATTCCACCGAAAAGCTGATCCCCATTCCCGATGCCTATCTGGACACAATCTTCACCCTCAACGCCTTTGACCATGTGGCGGATATTGAGCTGATGGCAGATGAGATCCGGCGCATCCTGAAACCAGGCGGAGAGCTGATCGGCAGCTTCAATCTGAATGAGGCCAGGACCAAGGCGGAGCCGCATTCTCTCTGCGAGACCTGGCTGCGGGAGAGCTTTTTTGCCGGTTATGAGATCAGTTCCTGGCGAGTAAGCGCAAAACCGCAGAGTGGGTATTTGTATCAACCCTTTTTGGTTGATGAACTGATACCGGTAGATGATGGAGCGGCAATCCTTTGGGTGAGGGCACGGAAGTTGTAGGCCGATATATTTGGCAGCATACTCCAATAAACTTTAAGCAGAGCTGTGGTGGAACAGATTTTGCCACTAGGTTAAACCTTCTAAACTTTCTAGACTTCTTAGACTCTCTAAACTCAGAGATAGAGCTGCAGGCGGAACAGGCGTCCGCCACTACGGTATGCTCATTCTCCTTTGATCCCTATTTGTTATCGTGAATATGCTGTGCAGATAGCAGGAATAAATACTCCTATCTACACGTCATCTCCACGACATCCTATGCAGAGAGAGCGCTGCAGGTCATGGGACAAATGCGCTAGAACCATTATAATTCAATAAGTTCCAGATAGAGCTGAAGGCGGAACGGGAGTCCGCCACTACATTAAACCCTCTATACTTTCTAAACTTTCTAAACTCAGAAATATAGCTGTAGGCGGAACAGGCGTCCGCCACTACGATAAAACCCCAAAACCACTTTTAATCCAATAAATCCATCCCATCCGCCCGATCCGCGTTCTATTAAAAACAGCACCGTAAAAAGCCTTGACACAGAACGCCATCCGATTATACTGTCTTTAGATCTTTGAAGTATATAGGGGGTGAAATGGTTTCGACAGGGAATCAGTGTGGTAAAGAGGCACGTCGGAGATGCTATCTCCTCCGTTATCAAGTAGCAAATGCAAATTAACTGCAAACGATAACTTACTCTTAGCTGCCTAAGCGCAGCTAACGTTCAACCCTTCCGTGCCATCGGGAAGGGCTTGGGCGTCGAAACAGTATGGCTGCTCGCGTTTTGACTGCTAATATTAATGCGATAAGACTATTGGCTAAGCTCTTACGGGTCTGATTGTCTTTGCCGTAAGCGCCGACAACTAAAGACAACTAAGCGTGTAGAATCTTTATGGTGCTGTTCTTTGGACGCGGGTTCGATCCCCGCCACCTCCACCATTTCGGGTACTTTCAGGATTGGATGCGTCTCGCGTCCAGTAAGGTCGTAGGGCTTGTAATAAACACGAACAGCTTCGCTTCAAGGAAGCAAACTTTTAAAAACTAACAGACTTGTTTCAAAGAGAGCACTTTCGTGCTCTGCAGGCGAGACGCCTGCAATCCTGTAGTAACTGGATTGGATGCGTCTCGCGTCCAGTAAGGTCGCAGGGCTTGTAATAAACACGAACAGCTTCGCTTCAAGGAAGCAAACTTTTAAAAACTAACAGACTTGTTTCAAAGAGAGCACTTTCGTGCTCTGCAGGCGAGACGCCTGCAATCCTGTAGCTTTTGCCAAAAGATTAAAAAACTGGACAGATTCCAGCTACTCAAAAGAATGACCTCATAATAGCGGCACAAGCTGATAGCATATCGTATCGGCAGGCCAATCATCAGGCTAGAGCCTGGACAAACCACATCATCTGGGAGGATGAATGCCTTTAACACCTGAGGCCAAAACGGCTATCATGGCAGAGTTTAGACTCCATGAATCAGACACTGGTTCCCCTGAAGTGCAGGTCGCGATGCTTTCCAAACGCATCAAAGACATTACTATGCACCTCAAAGAACATCCCAAGGATTTCTCTACGCGTAGGGGACTATTGAAACTGATCGGGCAGCGCAGGCGCTTGCTTGATTATATGAAGTCGAAAGACATCAATCGCTATCGCGAAATCATCAAAGCGCTTGGCATCAGAAAGTAATAAACCAGCCAAGATAATATGAATCATGGAAAGTGGATGCCTGCGCAAAAGGGGTCCACTTTTCTTTGTTTTAGGACTAAATAACGATGTACCGGGGAGTAATTAGCAATAAGCACAGGGGCCACAAGGCTCTTATGCCTATTGCTTCTTCTCCCCAGATACACAGTGCAAGGAGACAAAATGCATAATTTCAACATTACCCGTCGTGAAATGGACTTTCACGGACGCAAGCTCATCGTCGAGACCGGAAAGATGGCCAAGCAAGCAAATGGCAGCGTCTTTATCAAGCTCGGCGATACCGCAGTTCTGGTAACTGCCACCATGAGCAAAGAAGCCTCTGAGAATCAGGACTTCTTCCCACTCACAGTAGATTTCATCGAAAAGATGTATGCCGCGGGCAAGATCCCCGGCGGATTCTTCAAACGCGAAGCCAAGCCTTCCACCGATGCCACATTGCAGGCGCGCGTGATCGATCGCTCGATCCGTCCGCTTTTTCCAGATGGATTCCGCAATCAGGTACACGTGGTGCTCAACGTTCTATCCTATGATGGCGAAGTAGATCCGGCCAATCTGGGCGTCTTTGGTGCCTCACTGGCGCTTTCGATCTCGGATATTCCGTTCCATGGCCCCATCGCCGGTCTTACTGTGGGATATATTGACGACAAATTTGTGATCAATCCCGATATCCTTCAGATAAAGACAGAATCCAAGCTGAACCTCACTGTAGCCGGCTCGGCCACCAGTGTGGTGATGATCGAATCCGCTGCCAGCGAACTCTCCGAAGAGATCATGCTGGATGCGGTCTATACCGGTCATGAAGCGGTGAAAGCCCTCTGCGCATTGCAAGAAGATTTCATCAAAGCTTGCGGCAAAGAAAAAGTAGAAGTCAAGCTTCTGGGTTTCCCCGACAACATGCTTACCGAAATGAAAGCCAGCTATGGCCAGCGCATCGCTGATTCCGCTGTGATCATGGGTAAACAGGAACGTCAGGATGCCTTCGACGCACTCGAAGCAGAGATGCTGGCCGCTCATCTTGAAAAAGATGGCCAGGAACTTTACGACGAGACCGAAAAGACTTACAAACAGGCCTTTGAAGAATTGATCCGCCAATTTGTGCGCGCCTCGATTTTGGACAAGCATTTCCGTGTGGATGGCCGCGGTCTGGACGATGTTCGCGATATCACTTGCGAAATCGACCTTCTGCCTCGCGTGCATGGCTCAGCCCTCTTTACCAGAGGCGAGACCCAATCCCTGGGTACAGTAACCCTGGGTGGCGGCAGTGACGAACAGATCATCGACACCTTGGAAGAAGAATATAAAAAGAGCTTCTACCTGCATTACAATTTCCCACCCTACAGCGTGGGCGAAGCAGGACGTATGGGGCCCACCGGCCGCAGAGAACTGGGTCATGGCAATCTGGCCGAACGCGCCCTCAAAGCCGTGCTTCCAGACAATGAATCCTTCCCCTATACCATGCGTATCGTATCCGATATCCTGGAATCAAACGGTTCCTCATCCATGGCCTCTGTCTGCAGTGGCTGCCTGGCTATGATGGCCGCCGGCGTACCGATCAAGGCTCCTGTAGCTGGTATCGCCAATGGCCTCATCATGGAAGGCGATAAGTATGTGGTACTCACAGACATCGTGGGACTGGAAGATCACCTGGGCGACATGGATTTCAAGTGTGCCGGTACCAAAGACGGCATCACCGCCATGCAGATGGATATCAAGATCGAAGGCATCACCAAAGACATCATGCGCATCGCTCTGGAAAAGGCTAAAGCCGCCCGCATGCACATCCTGGGTGAAATGGCCAAATGCATCAGCGTGCCCAGAGAAGATCTGGCTCCCACAGCACCCAGAATCGAAAGCTTCAAGGTGCCCATCGACAAGATTGGCGAGATCATAGGGCCGGCTGGCAAGATGATCAAATCCATCATCGAAAGCTGTCAGGTGGGTATTGATATTCAAGACGACGGCACCGTGAGAATCCTTTCTCCGGACAAAGCCTCGATCGAAAAAGCCAAAAATATCATCAAAGGCATCGCGATCGATCCTGAACCAGGCCAAGAATTTGAAGGCCCCGTCACCCGCATCGAAGACTACGGAGTATTTGTAAAAGTGCTCGGTGGGGCCAAAGAAGGTATGGTACACGTATCTCAGATGCACACTTCCAGGGTGGGACATCCGAGCGATATGGTCAAGCTTGGCGACATCGTGAAAGTAAAAGCTTTGGGCATGGATAAGGGCAAACTGTCTCTCACCATGAAAGGCATTCCCGGCAATCCAGAGCCCGATCCCAATGCTCCTGAAAGACCTGCTCCTCCCCGTAGAGATGATCGCGGTGGCAGAGATGGTGGACGTGACAACAGAGGCGGAAGCAGAGACCGCTTTCGCAGATAAAACCTAAAAATACTAAACATTAATATAGAGGGCGCAGTTCAGATCTTGGACTGCGCTCTAATTTGATAGCCAAGAGGATACAATGGATTACAAAATCAAAGATCTTTCCCTGGCAGCCTTTGGGCACAAGGAAATAGAGCTGGCCGAGATCGAAATGCCCGGACTGATGGCACTGCGTGATCGTTATGCCCAGGCCCAACCTTTGGCAGGTGCCCAGATCACCGGAAGCCTGCATATGACTATTCAAACCGCCGTCCTGATGAAGACCCTGATGGCGCTGGGAGCAGAGCTCAGATGGGCAAGCTGCAATATCTTCAGCACTCAGGACCATGCAGCAGCCGCAATGGTGGATGAAGGCGTTCCCGTCTTTGCCTGGAAGGGCGAAAACCTACAGGAATATTGGGAATGCACTTTTCAGGCCATGAATTGGCCCCAGGGAGCTTGCGATCTCATCGTCGATGATGGTGGAGACGCCACTTTGATGGTGCACGAAGGCTACCGCCTGGAAAAGCTTTATCAAGAAGAGGGCAAACTGCCGGAAGCGGAATCTGATAACGAAGAATTTCGCCTCGTGCAAGAGCTCTTGATCTCCCATCTTGCGGAAGATCCCACCCGCTGGCAACGCACTGTAAAGAACCTCAAAGGCGCCAGCGAAGAAACCACCACCGGAGTGCACAGATTGTATCAGATGATGCAAAAAGGCGAACTCCTCTTCCCCGCTATCAACGTGAATGACAGCGTGACCAAAAGCAAATTTGACAACCTCTACGGCTGTAGAGAATCCCTGGCAGATGGCATCAAGCGCGGCACGGATGTGATGATCGCCGGCAAGATCGTAATGGTCTGCGGATACGGCGATGTAGGCAAAGGCTGTGCCCAATCCATGCGCAATTTTGGTGCCCGAGTGGTGATCAGCGAAATAGATCCCATCTGCGCTTTGCAAGCCGCCATGGAAGGCTATGAAGTGCTGCCTTTGGACGACATGGTGGAGACTGCGGATATCTTTGTGACCGCCACTGGCAATTGCGATGTGATCCGCGTGGACCACATGATGAAGATGAAAAACAACGCCATCGTCTGCAATATCGGCCATTTTGACAACGAAATCCAAGTGAATAAACTCTATGAACTGGATGGCGTGGAAAAGGTGAATATCAAGCCCCAAGTGGACCAGATTATGCTGCCCAATGACAGAGCCATCATCCTGCTTTCTGAAGGCAGATTGGTGAATCTGGGTAATGCCACCGGGCATCCATCCTTTGTGATGAGCTGCTCCTTTGCGAATCAGGTTCTGGCCCAGATCGAACTCTGGCAAAACGAGCATGAGATCGGGGTCTATACCCTGCCCAAACATCTGGATGAAGATGTGGCGCGCCTGCACCTGCCCAAACTGGGTGTGCAACTTACACGTCTCACTGTGCGCCAGGCCGAATACATCGGAGTGCCTATCGAAGGGCCATACAAATCCGATCTATATCGCTACTAAAACTTGAGGTAAAGCTTGGCCACACATAAACCTGTAATCATCAACGAACTCTTTGGCGAACTGATAGTTCCGCCCGAACACCAGCGCTGGACTGTGGTGCGTACGAAGCCCCGGGCCGAGAAAAAGCTGGCGGATTATGCCAGTAAAAGCTTGATCCAGTACTATTTACCCCAAATCAAGCACGAAAGAAAGTATCAGAGACGCAAGGTGGTGACCACTGTCCCCATGTTTTCCGGATACATCTTTATGGTGCTTTCAGCGGCCGAAAAGCAAACTATCGCAGTCACCGGCATGGCCGTGCAGTTCCTTTATGTAAGCCATCAACAGGAACTCTTGAACGATCTTGGGCGCCTCTTTGGCGTCACCAAGAAAGAAGTGCCCATAGAAAACGTCTTGTGGCTGTCCAAAGGTCTGGAAGTCGAGATCATTTCCGGGCCGCTAATCGGCACCCGCGGCATTATCGAAAGCCATGATAAAGCTTCCGAAGTCCGCTTGCAAGTGGAAATGCTGCGACAGGCAGTGATGGTCAAGGTCGATCCCAAAGATGTGAAAATAATCGGCGAATATGAAGTGGTAGAGGAATAAAAATGAAGATACTGATCACCGGAGCCGCAGGCTTTATCGCCTCCCATCTGGCAGATGCCTGCATCGCTGCAGGACACGAAGTTGTAATTTTGGACAATCTCAGAACCGGCTACAAGCGCAATCTGAATCCCCAGGCCAGGTTCTATAATATCGATATTTGCGATCCCGCTGTAGAAGAGATTTTTGCGAAAGAAAAGCCTGATATTGTGGATCATCATGCTGCGCAAATCTCAGTACCGCTTTCTATCGAAGACCCGCTTACCGATGCTGAAATCAACGTGAAAGGTCTGATCAACATCCTGCAAGCTGCCAGCAAACATAAGGTCCGGAAAGTGGTCTATATCTCCTCGGGTGGAGCCATGTATGGCGAAGCGGATGAGTATCCCACTTCCGAGACTTACAATCCCCGCCCCTTATCTGTCTATGCCATCAACAAAATGGTGGGCGAGGATTATCTCTACTTTTACAACCAGCAGTACGGCCTGGATTTCACAGTGCTCCGCTATGCCAATGTCTTTGGCCCCAGACAGGTCTCTCATGGCGAAGCGGGAGTGGTCTCCATCTTTGTGGAGAAACTGCTGGCCAATGAGACCCCCACCCTCAATCTTTATTCCGGAGAACCCCAAGGCATGATCCGGGATTATGTCTTTGTGAAAGACGTGATCAAAGCCAATCTTACCGCCTTCACCAAAGGCAGCGGGCAGGCCTTCAATATCGGCACCTGCATTCCCACCACCACCCGGGCTCTGTATAATGAGATCGCGCGTCAATTGGGCAAAGACATCCAGCCCCTGGAGGCTCCGGCCCGTAAAGGAGACCTGAAGCGGTCCATGCTCAATATCGACAAAGCCAGGCGTGATCTGGGCTGGGAACCTCAGTACGGCCTCAGTGAAGGCATCGCTGAAGTGATAGATTATTACAAGAAGTTTTTAGGAGAAAAGCTATGAACCTGGCAGTAATCGGCTCCGGATATGTGGGCCTCACCAGTGGCGCCTGTTTTGCAGATATGGGCAATAACGTGATCTGCGTGGACAACGACGCCTCCAAGATCAAACAGCTCAAAGAAGGCAAAGTCCCCATCTATGAGCCCGGCCTCCAGGCCATGGTTTGCCGTAATGTAGAGGAAGGCCGTTTGAGCTTTTCCACGGACCTGGCCACTGCCGTGCAGGAATCCCTGATCCTCTTTATCGCCGTGGGCACGCCTCCCGAAGAAGACGGCTCGGCAGATCTCTCCCATGTACTCACTGCAGCTCGCCAGATCGCCCAGCACATCAATGAATACAGGATTATCGTGGACAAATCCACCGTCCCCGTAGGCACTGCAGATCTGGTGAAAGCCCAGATCCAGGAAGTCCTGGATGCCAGAGGAGTAGAGGTGGAATTCGATGTCGTCTCCAACCCGGAATTTCTCAAGGAAGGCGCTGCTATCGAGGACTTTATGAAGCCGGATCGTGTGGTGATCGGCACCGATAGCGAAAAAGCCGCCCAGCACATGCACACACTGTATTCCCCCTTTTGCCGCACCAACGATCGTGTGATCAGGATGAGCATCCGTTCCGCGGAAATGACCAAGTATGCCGCCAATTCTTTCCTGGCCACCAAGATCTCCTTTATCAACGAAATCTCTCGCCTTTGCGACGCCTATGGTGCTGATGTGGAAGAAGTTCGCAGTGGCATCGGCAGCGACAGCCGCATCGGCTACAAATTCATCTATCCCGGAGTGGGCTATGGTGGAAGCTGTTTCCCCAAAGACATCAAAGCCTTGATTCATATGTCTTCCCAGGTGGGTTTTGACAGCCGCATTCTGAAAGCTGTGGAAGCCGTGAATACAGATCAAAAAAGACTCTTGATCGATAAGGTGATTTCGCACTTTGGTGAGGACTTGACTGGCCTGAATCTGGCCATTTGGGGACTCTCTTTCAAGCCCCAAACCGATGATATGCGCGAAGCACCCTCGATCGTGATTATCAATGCCCTTTTGGAAGCCGGAGCCAGGATCAAAGCCTTCGATCCCATAGCTATGGATCAGGCCCGCAAGATCTTTGGCGATAGAGCCGGACTCACCCTCTGCGCCAGCGAATATGACGCCCTCAATGAAAGCGATGCCATGCTCCTGATCACCGAATGGCGGCAATTCCGCTATCCGGATTTTGAGCGCATGATCAAGCTGATGAAACAGCCCGTGATCTTTGATGGACGCAATCAGTATGATCCGCCTCAGGTCAGAGGATTGGGCTTTACTTATTACGGAATTGGCAGGCCGTAAGGACAGTTCTTTTTAGCAGTCCGCTTATCAGCGCCGCTTAAAACTCACCCACTTACCCAAAGCATCGATAGACAGGCTGTCTGCCCTGCCCAAAGCTCTGGGATAAAAGAGATAACCCTGCTTGGTAGCAGAAGGGAGCAATTCCCCAAAGCTGAAGTAATTCGCCAGCAGTTCATAGTACTCATCCCGCAGCTTTTGGCGCTCATCCACCACGGTGGGCGGCTCATGAAAGGGATCCTGCCACTGATTAAAGTACATCCGGTCCCGGGCATCATCCAGCACATAAGACAGCGGAATATGATCAAATTGCCGGCCTTCGGTCACGATGGCAAAAGCGGTGCTGGGGATCACCAGCATCTTCCCGCTGATATTCTTGATCTGCAAATAGATAGCAAAGAATTCCGAACCCTGACCCTGGCGGGAACCCCGATAGGTCTCCGGACGCAGGGCAATCTGCAGACTATCTGTCCTCAGCACGATATACCCTTCTTCCTGATGATAATCCCCCGGCACAGGCTGCCACGCCTTCATAGCGCAGGCAGCCAGTACCAGAAGGAGTAGACTACTCGTCAGTATCTTCAGTGTCTTCAGCAGATTCCTGATCGTTGTCATCGTCCATATCTTCGTCAAAGTCTCCGATCATGTCTTCTTCATAGTCATCATCGTCTTCGACTTCTTTATTAGTTTTGAGTTTAGTCAGATCGAGCTTGGGAGCTTTCTTGATCGCTTCCACTTCTTTATCCAGAGTTGCATCATCGGGCTCTTCCGGGGGAACGCAAGTGATATCATGCACTCTGTCTCCCTTGGAGAGATTGATCAGGCGCACGCCCTGTGTATTGCGGCTGATTACGGAGATGTCCTTCACGGCCTGACGGATGATCATACCGTCATGGGTGATAATCATCAGATCATCTTCATCGGTCACCAGGAGCAAGGAAGCCAGATGGCCGTTGCGTTTACTGGTCTTCAGAGTGATCACGCCCTTGGAACCGCGCTTCGTGGTGGGATAGCTGGCGATATCGGTGCGCTTGCCATAGCCATGTTCGCTCACTGCCAGGATGGTGGCGGGATTGGGATCCTCATTTTCCATCATCTGCTCAGCGGTTACCAGGGCCATGGAGATCACATAATCCCCTTCTCTGAGGCTGATGCCTTTCACGCCACGGGCTACTCTGCCCAGGCTGCGGATATTCTCTTCGCTGAAGCGATTGCAGTAGCCATTGTGGGTGGCCAGCAGGATGTCGTCTGTGCCTTCAGAGATTCTGGCATCGATGAGTTCATCGCCTTCCATCAGTCTGATAGCACGGATACCGCTTTTGCGCGGACGGGAATAAGCCGTAAGATCTGTCTTCTTGATGAGACCGCGTCTGGTGCACATCACGATCTTTTGATCTTCCAGGAAGTCTTTCAGGGTCACAAAGGCTTTAATCTTCTCACCTTCGGCAAAATTCACCAGATTCACTATCGCTTTACCGCGGGCGGTGCGGCTGGCTTCTGGGATCTCATAGACCTTGAGCCAGTGACACATACCGTGATCGGTAAAGAGCAGAATATAGGAATGTGCGGAGGCCACAAAGAGATACTGAATAAAGTCAGCATCCTTCAAGTTTGTGGAGTTCAGTCCTTTTCCACCCCGCATTTGTACTTTGTAAGTATCGACCGGCAGACGCTTTACATAGCCGTCGTGCGTGATGGTAACCACCATCATTTCATCGGCAATAAGGTCTTCCATATTAAAGCTGCCGCCCTGGCCTTCCATGATGGTGGTGCGGCGGGCATCTCCAAACTTATCCTTGATTTCCTGAGTCTCTTCTTTCACCACGCGCATACGTTCGTCGCGGCTGGCAACCAGGCTCTTTAGATAATCGATGAGTTTCTTGAGTTCATTGTATTCGGTTTCGATCTTTTCCAGTTCCATGCCGGTGAGGCGTTGCAGCCTCATATCCAGGATAGCTTTGGCCTGAATCTCGGAGAAGCCGAATTTCGCTTGCAACTGCTCATTGGCCTCGGCAGGAGTATTGGAGCCGCGGATGGTGGCGATCACTTCGTCCAGATGATCCAGAGCGATGCGGAAGCCTTCCAAGATGTGCATCCTGGCCTCAGCATTGCGTAGCTCGAATTCGCTGCGTCTGAGCACTACGTCATGGCGGAATTCGATGAAGTTTGTGACCATGTCTTTCATGTTCACTACCTGCGGAATACCGTCTATCAGGCAGAGGTTGATCACGCCAAAGGTGGATTGCAATTGCGAATACTTATAGAGCAGATTCAGCACCACGTGGGCAGAGTGGTTGCGCTTCACAATGATCACCACGCGCATGCCATCCCGTCCGGATTCATCACGAATATCGCTGATGCCTTCGATCTTTTTGTTTTTGACCAGTTCCACCATGCGGGCGATCAGCAGCGATGTGCTTACCTGATAAGGGATGGAGCGGATGATGATGTGTTCACTTTCGTTCGGCATCACCTCTATATCTGCTTCACCGCGCACCAGAAGTCTTCCACGTCCGGTCTCAAAATAGTCGTGGATGCCGTCTGTACCCAGGACTACGCCTCCCATGGGGAAGTCCGGACCCTTGATATATTGCAGAAGGTCCAAAGGCTGCAGCTCTGGATTGTCGATCAGCGCGATGATGGCATCGGAGATCTCGGAGAGATTGTGCGGCGCCATATTGGTGGCCATACCCACTGCGATACCGGAAGAACCATTGATCAGTAGATTGGGAATCCGGCTGGGAAACACCACTGGCTCTTTGCGGGTATCATCATAGTTCTGTTTGAAATCTACGGTATCTTTTTCCAGCTCAGCCATCAGCTCCAGGGTCACCTTTTGCATGCGGGCTTCGGTATAACGCATGGCTGCAGGTGGATCGCCATCGATGGAACCAAAGTTTCCCTGGCCATCGATCAGTTGATAGCGCATATTCCAGGGCTGGGCCAAACGCACGAGGGTGGGATACACCACCTGTTCACCGTGGGGGTGATAGTTTCCAGAGGTGTCACCGGCGATCTTGGCGCACTTTCTGAAGTGGCCGCCGGGGGTGAGATTCAGCTCGTGCATTGCGAATATAATGCGTCTTTGAGAAGGTTTCAGCCCGTCTCTGATATCCGGTAGGGCGCGCGCTACGATCACGCTCATGGAATAGTCCAGATAGGCCTGTTTAAGGTGTTCTTCGATTTGAGTGGGGATTATTCTATTATGATTATCAGACATTTAATACTCCATTATACATCAAGGTTTTTTACATAGCGGGCATTCGCCTGGATAAATTCACGACGAGGTTCTACTTCATCACCCATCAGGATGGTAAACATGCGGTCTGCTTCGATGGCGTCGTCCAATCTCACTGCGATCATTTGCCGGTATTCGGGATCCATGGTGGTTTCCCACAATTGATCGGCATTCATCTCGCCAAGACCTTTATAGCGTTGCACGATCACGCCCTTTTCCCCAAAATCGAGGATGGCTTGATTGCGCTCTTCTTCAGTATAGACATACTGTTTTTGCTTGCCTTTGCGCACCAGGAAAAGAGGCGGCATGGCAATATACAGATGCCCTTCTTCGATCACAGGGCGCATATAGCGGTAGAAGAAAGTCATCAGCAGTGTGCTGATATGAGCGCCATCCACGTCCGCGTCCGCCATGATGATGACTTTGTGATAACGCAATTTAGACACGTCAAAATCCTGACCCACACCGGCTCCCAGAGCCAGGATGATGGGCTGGATCTTGTCGTTATTCAGCACTTTATCCACGCGGGCTTTTTCGGTGTTCAGCATCTTGCCCCAAAGTGGGAGAATGGCCTGGTAAGAGCGGTCCCGTCCCTGTTTGGCAGAGCCTCCTGCAGAGTCTCCCTCCACCAGGAATACTTCGGTCTGAGCGGGATCGCTGATGCTGCAATCTGCCAGTTTTCCAGGTAGTGAGCCACTTTCCAATACGGACTTTCTGCGGGTGAGATCACGCGCTTTGCGGGCGGCTTCCCGGCTGCGGGCAGCCATCACGCTTTTGAGGGCGATGTTTTTCGCGACAGCGGGATTCTCTTCGAAGAAGACGGTGAGGTTTTCATACACGGCAGAGCTCACCACGCCTTCCACATCGGAATTTTGCAGCTTGGTCTTGGTCTGTCCCTCAAACTGAGGGTTGATCAGCTTTACAGAGATCACAGCGGTGAGTCCTTCGCGGATATCTTCTCCGGAAGGGTTGATCTTCTCATTTTTGAGTAGATCATGGGCTTTGATATAAGCATTTACCGCAGTGGTAAGGCCGCGTTTGAAGCCCGAAAGGTGGGTGCCACCCTCGATGGTGTTGATATTATTGGCAAAGCTGAAGATGTTTTCCTGATAGCCTTCATTGTACTGAACAGCCACTTCCACTTCCATGTCTTCTTTGATGGATTCCACATGGATCGGCGTAGGATAAATCGGCTTTTTGTTTTGATTCAGATATTCTACAAAGCTGCTGATGCCGCCGTCGTATTTAAAATCATGCACCCGGTCTGTCCGTTCGTCTCTCAGCACGATGCGCACTCCCCTATTCAGGAAGGCCAGCTCTCTGAGCCGGGTGGTGAGGTAGTCAAAGCTGAAATTGGTGGTCTCAAAAATGGTGGAATCCGGGCAAAAACTGATCACAGTTCCCCGGCGTTTGGAATCGCCCAAAATCTGCAGTCCGGAAACCGGGATACCCTTTTCAAAACGCATCATATATTCTTTGCCGTTCATATGCACGCGGGCTTCCAGCCATTCGGACAGGGCATTTACCACAGATACGCCCACGCCATGCAGACCGCCGGATACCTTGTAAGAATTCTGATCGAATTTTCCGCCGGCATGCAGCACGGTGAGCACCACCTGCAAAGCCGGCACTCCCATCTCTTTTTGAATGTCAACGGGGATTCCGCGGCCATTGTCGTCCACTTCAATATTACCGGCGTTGGTGATGGTCACTTTGATCAGATCGCATTCTCCGGCCAGTGCTTCGTCGATAGAGTTATCAACTACTTCATAGACAAGGTGATGAAGACCACGTTCACTGGTCCCCCCGATATACATCGCGGGGCGTTTACGAACTGCCTCCAGACCTTTGAGTACCTTAATATTACTCGCAGTATAAGTGTTGTTTGACATAATCTATTGTCTCCTATATGTTTAAAACCTATATATGTCGGGGCTTTCACCCCAGTTACTTGGAAGCTCTTATTAGCCTCCTTATCTTGTTACCAGTTAAAATCATAGCCCTATCTTGTCAAGAACTTTCTATAAATAATTTGGGCTTCTAAATGCTTGCAAATCAAGTGATTGCTGATTCGCCCAAAAAATACTTTTTACAGGCTTTAAAATGCTCCCACCCACGCACTTTAAAACTCCCCCACTCCGGCATCCCAAACCTCCCAAAACCAAGAACTCCCCCACCCCAAAAATCCAATCTGTGAAATCTGTGAAATCTGTGAGAGCCCTCCCCCAAAAACCAAGAACTCCCCCACTAAGAACTCAAGCACCTCTGCACCAAGAACTTTCAACTTCTATTACTTGATGCTTGCCAAATATCTCAGTTCGCTTATATTTATATAAAAGACATTATTACCTATATCCTGGAGGAATAATATGGCGAAATATCTTATAGTTGGCGGAGTAGCGGGTGGAGCCACCACCGCAGCCCGGCTCAGACGTTTGGACGAACATGCCGAAATCATCATGTTCGAACGCGGAAAATACATCTCTTATGCAAATTGCGGTTTGCCCTATTACATAGGCGGAGTAATCGAAGATCGGGATCGCCTCTTTGTGCAGACCCCGGAAAGTTTCAAGGCCCGCCTCAATATCGATGTGCGCATCCAGGAAGAAGTGATGAGCATAGACCGCACTGCCAAAACAGTCCTGGTACACAAGGCAGACGGTACAGAGTATTACGAAGACTACGATAAACTGGTGCTTTCCCCTGGCGCAGAGCCGCTCAGACCCCCCATTCCAGGCATTCAGGATGAAGTGATTTTCACCATGAGAAATGTGCCGGATACGGACAAGATCAAAGACTATGTGGACAAACACCTGGTCAAGCATGCCGTGATCGTGGGCGCTGGATTCATCGGTCTGGAGATGGCGGAAAACCTGCACCATCTGGGCATCAAAGTCACCATCGTGGAGATGGCAGAGCAGGTCATGACTCCTCTGGATTATGAAATGGCCGCGGCTGTGCATCAGCACCTCAAGACCAAGAATGTAGAATTTTATCTCAAAGATGGAGTGGGCTCTTTTGTCCGCGAGAAAAACGGCCTGCAGGTACGCCTGAAAAGTGGGCGCTCCTTGCCCACCGATATGGTGATCCTCTCCATTGGCGTACGTCCGGATAGCAAACTGGCTGAAGAAGCAGGCCTGGATTTGGGCCTCAATAAAGGCATCCGGGTCAATGAATATTTGCAGACCAGCGATGAAGATATCTACGCGCTGGGCGATGCCATAGTTTTTCCCAGCCCCATCACAGGCGAGGAAAGCCTTACCTATCTGGCCGGTCCTGCCAACAAACAAGGCAGGATAGTGGCAGATAACATCGTAGGCGGCAATGTGCGCAAATACAAGGGCAGCATCGCCACCGCTATCGCCAAGGTCTTTGACATCACCGTGGGCGCCACCGGAATCTCGGAGAAAGTGCTTAAAAAATCCAATATCCCCTATATCTCATCCATTATTTCTGCCGGCTCCCATGCCGGATACTATCCCAATGCCCTGCCCATGACCATCAAGATCGTTTTCGCCCCTGATACCGGCAAGCTTTTGGGCGCGCAGGTAGTGGGCTTCGACGGTGTGGACAAACGCACAGATATGCTGGCACACATCATCAAACACGGCGAGACCATCTACGAAATGCAGGAGATCGAACACGCCTATGCCCCACCTTATTCCAGCGCCAAGGACCCAGTCCAGGTAGCCGGATTGGTGGCAGAAAACATCCTGAAAGGCGTGGTGAAGATCGTGCACTGGGATGAGATCCGTCAGCTCAATCTGAAAGACATGGTCTTACTGGATGTGAGAACCCCTGATGAAGTGGCTCTTGGCAGCATCGAAGGCTATGTGAATATAGAGGTGGATGAGATTCGTGCCCACCTGGATGAGATCCCCAAAGACAAGAAGATCATCGTCTTCTGCGGCACCGGCGCTCGCTCCTATATAGCTGCGCGCATCCTCATGCAACATGGCTTTGATGAAGTTTACAATCTCAGCGGCGGCTACATCACCTATGAAACCGCCACCCAAAAGCAGAGCAATGAAGACATCTTCGCCGGTGACTATGTGGGCAAGGACGACCATATTTATCAAGGTAAAGACCCCTGCGCACCTCTCTCCCAGGCTACAATAATTGATGTGGATGCCTGCGGACTACAGTGCCCCGGGCCCATCATGCGTCTCAAACAGGAAATGGATAAGATCCAGGATGGTGATGTCCTGGTGATTGCAGCCACAGATCCCGGCTTTGCCAAAGACGTGCAATCCTGGTGCAACATGACCAAGAGCAGACTCCTGGACCTCAAGACTGAAGACAAAAAGATCGTTGCCACCATCCAAAAATGTGCCTGCGATAAAAAGCAGAAGATCATGGAAAGCGTCGGGATCAAAAACAAGACCCTGATCGTCTTCAGCGATGATCTGGATCGCGCCCTGGCCTCTTTTGTGATCGCCAATGGCGCCGCAGCCACGGGCAGTAAAGTAACCATGTTCTTCACCTTCTGGGGACTCAATGTGATCAAGAAACCCGGAGTGCCTTTGGCGGATAAAGACCTCATGGGCAAGATGTTTGGCATGATGATGCCCAAGAACTCCCAAGGCCTGGGCCTCTCCAAGATCAATTTCGGTGGAATAGGCGGAGCCATGATGCGTAAACGTATGAAAGATAAGAATGTGGACTCCCTGGAAAGCATGATCATGCAAGCCAAGCGAGCTGGAGTTCAGATGATCGCTTGTCAGATGAGTATGGATATCATGGGCGTGGATGCCAGTGAACTCCTGGATGGTGTAACCATCGGTGGAGTGGCGACTTATCTGGAAGAAGCAGAGAAGAGTAATGTGAATCTGTTTATTTGAGTTACGAGTTACAAGTTACGAGTTGTTAGTGCTGGATTGGATACGTCTCGTGTCCAGTGAAGCCTACGAGTTACGAGTTACAAGTTACGAGTTACGAGTTGTCAGTGCTGGATTGGATACGTCTCGTGTCCAGTGAAGCCTACAAGTTACGAGTTACGAGTTACGAGTTACGAGTTACGAGTTACGAGTTACGAGTTACGAGTTACGAGTTACGAGTTACGAGTTACGAGTTACGAGTTGTCGGTGCTGGATTGGATACGTCTCGTGTCCAGTGAAGCCTACGAGTTACGAGTTACGAGTTACAAGTTACGAGTTGTTAGTGCTGGATTGGATACGTCTCGTGTCCAGTGCAGCCTACGAGTTACGAGTTACGAGTTACAAGTTACGAGTTACGAGTTGTCGGTGCTGGATTGGATACGTCTCGTGTCCAGTGAAGCCTACAAGTTACGAGTTACGAGTTACGAGTTACGAGTTACGAGTTGTCGGTGCTGGATTGGATACGTCTCGTGTCCAGTGAAGCCTACAAGTTAAGAGTTAAACGTTAAAAGTTGAAGCGCGGATTTGCATCCGCGCTTTTTCGTTGTAGCGGAAGGCTGTTCCGCCAACACTTGGATTCAGGAAGTTTTGACGTTTTAGAGTTTTAGGGTTTTTCGTAGGTATCGTGTCCAATTACGCCAAACACGAGTTGGATGTCTTCTGGTTTTAAATTGGGCTAGACATTGTTCTGAGCAAACCTTGGTAGGAAGCTTTCAAGTTTTAAAGGCTTTATCACAAGGCCGGATCCCGTTTGGCTAAACACGAATTAGATGTCTTCTGGCTTTTGATTGGGCTAAACATTGTTCTGAGCAAACGCCGAAAACAATGCCTCTATCTCCCATCTTCCTTGAAAGAAGAAAGATAGTTTGCGAAATAACGCTGATTTAACCAATATCTGCCTTGAAAGACTTTAGGTGGCGGTTTTAACCGCCACACCACGAGCTATCACCCGTGATAAGACGTTTTCTGGCCTTTTAAGGCCAGGCACCCGTAGCTCTATGAACACATTTACCAGAGCTCTCAGCAGCGCGTTCCAGGCTGAAAACTCATCTGGTCATATGCCAGCCTCTAAAGCAACGTAAACCCTACTCTGTCATATTGATAGACTATCTTTTGCGATGTGGGTGGATTGATATTTTATGGAAGAAAGAATTTGGCTGGGGTGTAAATTCTTGACCTCTGCCAAAGCAGGATAAATCGTGGGATAAAAGCTTGAGCTGCGTTGTGCCCGGCCTTAAAAGACCGGGAAAACGTCTTGGCTGGATAATGCCTTGTGACACCACGGCTAAAGCCTCGGCCTATAGTCTTTCAAGGAAGGTTTGAACTATGATGGCATGTCTCGGGCTGGCTGATAAATCGTGCACTGAGACAGGGTGGAATTGTGGGGAAAGCTCAATTTATGATCGCGCACATTCTACAATCTCCATGTCTTTGGGCAGGCTGTAAATCTTGCTTGGGAGATTGCAGATTTACAATCCCTCTATTTTCGCTTGGATGCCAACTCATGTTAGATAGCGCATCTTTGGCTGAGATGTCAACTTTGCTTAGGACGATTCGGCCCCATTTCCCCGTCAAGCCTTGGACTTGGCTTTAACGAGTCTTCGACTCGAGTTCACTTGAGATTTCGAGTCATCTCGAGTCAAAGACGCGTTAAAACCGAATTGGGAGCTTCGGCAAGGGCTATGCTTTTATCCGGGAAAGCTGGAATATAACTGTAGGCGGAACGGAGTCCGCCACTACGAAAAAACCCGCACTCCAGAACTTCAGCACCCTCTAAACTACCTAAACCTTCTAAACCCTCTAAACCCTCTCAACCCTCTAAACCCTCTCAACCCTCTAAACCCTCTCAACCCTCTAAACCCTCTCAACCCGGCAAAATCGGCGTGATGCCGTATTACAACGAGACCTCTCAACCCTCTCAACCCTCTAAACCCTCTCAACCTTCTAAACTATCTAAACCTGATCACCTTACGGCTCAGTGCTTTCCCGCCTTGCTCGGCCCGGATCAAATATATCCCGCTACTCACAGCCTGGCCTTTCTCATTCCGGCCATCCCAATTGTACACAGGGAGGGATTTACCTTGATGCAGACTCTGCACCAACTGGCCTTTGAGGTTATAGACTTTCACCGTGATTTCAGAGGCTGGATCGGCTCCCTTCACCTCTATTTGGGTGCTTTGACGGAAGGGATTGGGATAAGCGGAACCCATGCTCATCATCGCTGGCACATTGTTTTGGGAATCGTCATTGGAGAGCGGTTCATTAAAGACATTGTGGAAAACATAATTGGTCAAAGCGGTGGCTTGGTCGGTTTTGATATGATACAAAGGCACGCTGGTCACGAAGCTTTTACCGGCTCCATATTCAGCATAAACGCCTACGGGCATACCGTTTAGCAATCCCTGTCCGGTGTCGGAGGCAAAATCGGACGCAAAATGATAGATATCTGTGCCGTATGTGGAAGCAGAAATGCTTTCCACTTTGAGGATATGGCCATCAAAAGCCGGAAAGGTCTTGTCTGGATCTACTTCGAGGAGTGGATAGGCAGCGAGCTGAGGATTGGCGGCTTTGAAGCGGGTGGCAGAGCCATAATCAGCAGCGCCTATTCCCAAAACCTGAGTCAGAAAATCATCGTTTGCAAAATTGGCCGGATAGCCGCTATTCAGCCCCCAGGCTTTGGAGGGGAAATAGCCGGTGTAGAAGAGCTTTCCACCCAACTGGATATAGCTTTGGAACTGCTCGCGCAGTACATAGGGAGCCGTGGTTTCGGAAGGATCCATACCATGCCAGAGGATCGAGGAATAAATGCCGATATCAGAAAGGCGCAAACCCTCGGTGGTAGTGGCTAAATCGAGCTCATGGACGCTAAAATCAGTCATGATGCCGGCAAAAAAGCTATCTACCATTTCATCAGTTGGTTGGAAGGGATTGCTGCCGGCAAAATCTGCACTTTCATCCACGATCAGGACACCGCAATTCAGACTCACAGGACGGGATCTGATCACCTGGGTGCTTTCACTGAGATTGCCATCTGTATCAATGGCTGCTACCCGGTAGTAATAATAGTTACCAATCTCGCCCACCACGTCTGCATCCGAAAACTGCGTAGCGGTAAGAATGTCATTATTAAGCTGAGCGCCGGTTTCACCTAAAGCATTGCTACGGTAGATGATATAGCCCTGCAGATCAAGCTCGGTATTTGCCTGCCAGGAGAGCGCGATGTGATCCAGTTCCGGCATCACAGAAAAGCCTTGGGGCATACGGGGAAGATTCCGGGAACTGCCAGTGGCAGAGACCTGATAGCTTTCATGGCCCTCTGCATCCACGCTGCTTACGGCAAGCTGATACTGGATTCCTTCGCTTAAGTTTTGCAGAATGTACTGGTTGGCATTCAACTGAATAGGGGGATTCTCGCCCAAGCTATTCACTCCATGATAAACCAGATAGTGATCGATATCAGGATCCGTCAAGGCATCCCAGGAAAGCTGCAAGGCGCTGCCAGTGCCCAGATCGCAAACCTGAAGATTTTGCGGCGCAGAGGGCATATTGGCAAAGCTAACCGCGGTGGCCAGCGAGGCGCGAATCACTTGGGCACAATAAGCGGGATCAAGATTGACCACCAGATCTTGATCGCTGTGATAGACGGGGCTAAAATCGGTTTCAAAGAAATAGATCGTGGGAAATGCACGGCTCCAATAAGCAAAAGAATCGCTGCTCCGGCTATTGGAATCGCCAAAAATAGCCTCCAAATCCGAATATAAAGACGTCATATTCAATGCATGGAGAGTTTCCTCCCAACAGCCGTCATAAGGCATCAGACGCACTGTGGTGGTGCCCGGATTCTGGTTGGCGATCATATCGTGATTTATCATCAGACGGATGTTTGTGCCTGCATTCACAGACTGCTGGGCGTTGAAATTTGAGCCATGCAGACCAAATTCTTCCGCGGCAAAGGTCACAAAACGGATGCTGCATTTGGGCTGATAATTCGCCGCTTGCAGGACCCGGGCAATCTCCAAGGCAGCCGTCGCACCAGAGGCATTGTCATCTGCTCCAGGGGCCAGGACATAAGGCGTAGTGTAGGTGATGGAATCATGATGCCCGCCGATCACGATATATTGATCAGGGTACTGAGTTCCGGTGATCTCGGCGACCACATTGTATTGAGAAGTGCCATTCCAGGTAAATTCCTGTAAGTGGGCGTTGCCAATACCAAAACGGGCAAAGGTATCCTTGATCCAGGTGGCCACGGTCAGGCGATTGTCTGCCAAAGCATAACGGGTGCCCATATCTTGCAAGGACTGGATGAAAAAGAGGATGCTATCCGCGGAGACTTGCGATACTAATTGCCCGATATCCTGCCTGGTCTGAGCCAGATAGTCCGGCATCAAACTCCCGCTAAGGAGGCTGAGGGGACGCTTCAGTTCTACAAAGGAAGACTTGCAGATGGCTCTCAGGCCTACTTCGTCCAAGCTGCTGGCATAGAGTAGATCGGAGCCCATTTGCTGCAGACAGCGGCCTTTTGCTTTCAGCGCAGGCAGTTCCTGAGGCAATACGTCTGCAAGCAGATACAGCCTTTCCTGGCCTTTGGGCTGATCTATCGGGCTGAAGCCCGTGTGTTTGGCAGAGTCTATCCGCGCCAGGATGTAGTCTGCATTATAATAGTATATTTCCGCGCCAAGATCCGCCAGGCGCAAAACCTCAGCGTGTCTATCGGCTGCTGCCGGAGCAGCTTTCACCGCCAAGGGCAGGCTTGCCGAAAGCAAAAGCGCAAAGCCAGCTAAAAGGCTAATGATCAGTAAGGTCTTTTTCATAGTAAGCTCCATTTCTTATTGGATAGCTATTTATCATGCAAGTCATATTCCATATTACAGCTTATTATTATGCTTTGGCCAGATCTGGGCTGGCGGGGTCTGGTGAGGGCGCGCCGGCTCTTGCTTCAGGCTCTACCATCTATTCTTCATATACAGCCATATCAAAATGATATGATTCCAAAGATGGTGGTGAAATGCTCTATTCGTATCTAACTGGCTATGTGCAACTTATGTTAATTTCTGGGATTGGCACAGGGATTGCATTACTATCAGGCAATCGACAGACAAAAAATAAAGGAGAAACCGATGAAAAAGTTTACGTATATCTTACTCGTTCTTGTGGCTTTCAGCCTCACGCTGACTGCGCAGGAAGCAACAAATGCAGAAATGAGGGGATCCATCGCAAAAGACGCGGACACCCCGATGTTGATCAATGAAAGCATCCTTGGTGAGTCCGACGATGCCGCCTATTTTGGCTTGTATCTCGAAGATCTCACCTTTCCCAAAGCTCAGGAACTCAGCTATCCCCACACCTATGGCGTGCTGATTACCGGAGTGGTAAAAGACTCCCCCAGTTGGCATTACCGTCTGCGTCAAGATGACATCATCATGCAAATCGGTGGCAGGCAGACCACAAATAACGCCACCATGGATAAGATTCTACAAAGCTTCAGAGCAGGTGATCAGGTCTCTATCGCCATCTTCCGGGATGGCAAGGTGGAAAGCCTGGATATGACCCTGGGCTCCCGCAGCTCTAGCATCACCACATCCACTTCTCCGATCAAAGTCCAAAAGAAAAAACTGAGCCCTGGCTATGGCGGCGGCTCCTGGATTCCCATGTGGGTGCACCTGGATATGGTTGATATCAATGACTTAATCACAGATTCTACCCTGGGCTTTAACAAGACCAGAGAAAATGGCGTGCTTCAACAAGGCTTGGGCGGCAAACTTTCCATTGGGAAGGGTTTCTTCCTGGGTGGACAGGTGACCACTTACAGCGATATCAAAAAGAAAACCAATGCCTCCGATGGCACCTATCATATCTGGTTGAAACAGCAAAATATGATGGGAGGGGTGACCCTGGACCGTCGCATCCCGATTACCCAAAACTTCATCAGCAGTGTGGGACTGATGGTAGGTGGAGCAAATCATGAACTGGAGTTTTTGAATACAGATTCAAATTATGATTGGAACGACCTCCCCAATACCATTGCAAGCTCAAACAACACCCATTTCCGGCTGAAGAAAAACTACCTCGTAGTTCAGCCCAGAGTGGAACTGATGTACCGGTTTCTGCCCTGGCTGGGCCTGAGAGCAGAAGCGGGCTATGCCTATGGCTACCCCCTCACTCAGGATTGGCGTGTGCAAGGCCTGGAAAATGAGAGCTACGAAGTCACCAATTCACCCGATACGAAGTATGAAGGCCTGACCCTCAGCATTGGCCCCTGGTTCGGCTTCTAAATAAGATTTCCCAAAAAGCAAACTCCCTAAACATCCAGGCCCCTTCTATCCGATAGAAGGGGCCTTTTTATGAAGGCATGTAGCGCAGGACGCCGTTCCTGCGGAACGCTGATATTCTTGCACTGATGTTCTTGCACTGATATTCTTTCGCAGGAACGGCGTCCTGCGCTACAATGAGGGCTTAATTTCTCAAAAGACTTTCGTCAAAGTCCCGGCCTATCAGCCGCAGCCAATCAGGATTGGAGATTTCCATATCGTCGTTGGTCACGTAAATCAGGCGGAAGTTGTTGCTCATCTGCTGGTCCAGAAAGACGTAAACGGATCTGTTGCCGGTACGGTATTTCCAGATCTGGTAATCTTTGCGTACAAAACGGGTGTCGTCTGAAGTCTGGTCTTTTTCAATCTCGGCAGGAGCGCCATTGCGGATGTAGATGCGGCCCATATCACTGAGCCAGCCCGGGCTCTGAGAGGAAAAGTAGCGGTTGGCATACTCCACCCTTTCGTGGATGAGATCCAGGATGCCTTGTTCGGACATCCGGGTGCTGAGCGCCATACTGCTCCAGAAATTGCTGACATAGCGGCGTTTGGCGTCTTCGCTGAGGGTCTCCCAATTGGACAAAGCCCGGCTAGTCATGAAACAGCGCATGAGCTTGTATTCATCATCGAGATCTGGAAACAGGCTCAGCAGGGTCTCTTGTTCTTCGGAGAGCACAAATTCGAAGTCCCGACTTTGCAGGTTGTCACCGGCTTGCAGGCTGACTGTGCCCTGATATTTACCGGCTTTCAGGTCAGTCAGGGGAATCTTCAGAGTGATGGCTTCTGTACCACTCGATACCGCGGTATCCATGTATTCATCCATCACCAGTTGTCCATCTTGTTCCAGACTGAGCATCAGCAGTTGGAGCTCCTGCAGTTCGGCCTGAGGGGTATAAAGCTCCAGATACAGAATCGCCTGTTCGTGATATTGCCGGTTCAGGATTATCGAAGGCACAGGCTCGTAAACCAAGTCGCCCCGGCGAAACTTCTTCAGGAAGGCACTGCTATCGGCATAAACTCTGCTATTGAGCTCAAGATCGCTGATGCGGCTGCCAGCAGGCAATGGAGAGACCTTAAACTCCCAGTTAAAGACCTTCTCCGAATTCAGATCGGTGGCGGAAAAGCGGACCTCGTAGTCCTCTTCCTGCATCTGGAAACTGAGGCGGTTCAGATAAGACTTTTGCTGTGATAAAGCGTCGTATTTGCTGCTGATTCCGATGTTGTCCGTCACGGTGTGTGAGTAAACCACAGAGTCTTGATTCGCGATCTCCAGCAGGACCTCCACCTGGGCAAAATAGGCCCCGCTCTGCGCCAAAAAGATCAGGCTGCGATAGGGAATCTGATAGTCCAGCAGCACGATGGTCTTGCCCTTGGCATCCAAAAACCGGCTGTGATCCAAATGCATATTCAGAGTTTCCTGAGCCACAAGAGAGGCCAGCATCCCCAGGCAAAAAAGGGTGATAAGCAGCCGTCTATAAATCGTAGTATTCTTCATCTTTGTTCCTCAAAGTATATTGGCCGAAGCCACGTTCATCCGCAAAGACGAAGACCCGGTTCAGCCTGAAGTAATGCCAGCTGATGCTGGGTGCGCGTCCGATAGGAAATGCTTCCGTGGTGATCTGATCCGGATCGCCAAACTTGATATAGATGCGCCCGCGATCGGACTTCCAGCCCTGTAGGCGTTTGTGGAGAGTAAACTTTTCATCGGCCTGCAGCACCCTTTGATTGAAGAGCTCACGGTTTTCATTGCGGATCGTGCCGGGGGTGGGGTCATTGGCCTGCCAAAAGCTCTCTATGGCATTGTGGTATTTGTTCTTGGGCACTCTGCTGAGCACCCTCCAATCGTTCTGGCTGGCGACATAGCGCAACTGATTCAATTGATCTTTGAGCGAGTAGCGTGTGCCAAAGGAAAACCAGGGCCTATATAAAAGCGGCTCCAACTGATAGCGGATATTCATTTCGGTGAGGGCAATGTTCAGGTCCTCGATAGTATCCCGCTGAGCAAGTTCCTTGAGGTCTATCTCAAAGGGGCTTTCCAGTAGGTCAAAATCGTTCCGGCTGCCATCGATAGTCAGTCTCAGGCTCTGGACATCCACGGCGAAGCTGATCCTGAGCAACAGGCTCTGCAGTTTGTCCAGTGCCATGGTACTAGGAATATAGTGGAAGCCTTCACGCTCTGCGATCAGATAGGCCTGTCCGATTTCGGTGGCCTGCGAACCTACATTGAAGCTGCGCTCGTAATTCTGTTTATCACCCAGTTTGCGGTTCCGCAGGGTGACATTCAAGGTATAGCTTCCAGTTGGCAGATTGTGGGTCTGCTGGACCGGGATGGCAGCATCCTGAAGCCAATCCCGCTTCGGGATCTCCAAAGTCTGTTCATTCACCGCTACCTGCTTGCCTCGGGAGTCTTTGATCTGAGTGGAAACCTGATATTCGGCACCTGCATCTTCCGCGCCAAAAAGGATCAGCTCGTAAGGCAGGATAATCCAGATATCGATCCCGCTTTCATAGCGCTCGAAGATGATCTCCTGCGCCAGCAGCGGCAGCAGGAACAGCCCCCAAAGCAGCAGGCTAAATAGTTTCTTCGCCATTGTTATTGTAATCAATTCTAAAGTCCACAGCCTGACTGTCGAGCCAGGCCAAAGCAGCATTGTCCGGGAAGATGCCGGCCTTGGTTTCCAATTGGTATTTCTCCAGATCCGTGGCCTCTACTTCCAATTGCAGTACTATATTTCCCGGTAGCTTTTTGCCCCAGGAAGCAATTTCTGCCAGGAGCTCCTTTTTGACCTGATTCGCTTTGAGCGTGATCCGCAGGCGCCCTTTCAGCACCCGGGGCAGATCTTCCAAGGCAATCAGAGCATTGGGCATGATCCTGAGGATGCCATCGTCATTACCATTGTATTGACTTCGGCTGCCCAAAATCAGATAGACGCCCCCGATATGCAGACTTGCGATGTATTTGGCAAAATCACGGTTAAAAAGCGGTACTTCGAATCTCCCGCTGGTATCTTCCATCTCCACAAAAGCGATGGGGTTGCCTTTGGAATCCTTCTTCCGGGAGATATTGGCCACAATGCCCACCATGGCAATGTCAGAAGTCTTGTTCTTGCCCGTTCTGGAATCAGCATTTGTCAGATGCCTCATCAAGGCGCGATACTCAAACAGAGGATGCCCGCTCATGTAAAAGCCCAGTACAGCCTTTTCCTGGTCCAATTTATACAGATAGCTCCAGTCTTCCACAGCAGGCAGAGGCGGGAAAAAGTCGTCATCATCTTCATCTGAAATCAGATCAAAGAGGGAAGTCTGCCCCCGTTTACGGTCTCGCTGGTCACCGGAAGAAAGCGCCAAAGCCTGTTCGATCACTTCCCATTTTTGGGCCCGGCTGCCTTCCATCTCGTCCATGGCGCCGGCTGCGATCAGGCTTTCCAATACGGTCTTATTCACTGAAGAGCTGTCCAGACGAGAGCAGAAATTGAAGATATTATTATAGATGCCGTTTTGCTCGCGGTCTTCGATGATGGCCCGCATAGCGGCTTCTCCTAAGTTTTTGATGGCCCGCAGTCCAAACAGCACATCGCGGCCATGCACGCTAAATTCGGCATCACTGCGATTGATATTGGGCGGGATGATATTGATACCCATGTTTTTACACACTTCAATCTTGTTTGGGATAGCGCTGGAATCATCTTCCAGAGAGAGCAGCGCGGCCATAAATTCTACCGGGTAATGCGCCTTCAGCCAGGCGGTCTGATAGGCCACCAGAGCGTAGCAGGTAGCATGACTCTTATTGAAAGCATATTCGGCAAACTTCAGCCAATCCTGCCAGATCTTATCGATCGTAGCCCGCGGCACCTGGTTTTTGGAAGCTCCTTCGATGATCTTCTCTTGGAACTTCATCATCAGCGAGGTCTTCTTCTTACTGATAGCCTTACGCAGGGTATCTGCCTCGCCACCGGAAAGTCCGCCCAGTTCACGAGATATGCGCATCACCTGCTCTTGATAAACGGTGACCCCATAGGTTTCCTTCAGGGCATTTTCTACCAGAGGATGGTCATACTGCACTTTTTCCCGACCATGTTTGCGCGCGATGAAACTATCGATAAACTGCATGGGGCCGGGCCGGTAAAGCGCCACCATGGCGATGAGGTCTTCAAAGATATTCGGCTTTAGATCGATGAGATATTTGCGCATGCCATCGCTTTCAAACTGGAAAACTCCATCCGTTTCTCCCTTGCTAAGCAGGGTAAAAACCTTCCTGTCATCCAGGGGGATGGTGTCAATATCGAGGTCCACATTGTGGCTCCGTTTTACCAGTTCGATGGTCTTCTTTATTAAGGTAAGGGTTTTCAGGCCCAGGATATCCATTTTGAGCATTTTGAGCTCGTCCAGCCACTTACCTTCATACTGAACGAGGATCACCTTTTCACCATCTTTTTGCCCGCTGCAAGCCAGAGGCACATAGTCTGTGAGATCTCCGGGGGCTATCACCACTCCGGCGGCATGAATACCGGTCTGGCGGATCAAGCCTTCCAGAACAATGGAGTGTTTGAGGATGCTTTTGTAAAGCTCGTTTTGGTTGATCAGTTTGGCAAATTCGGGGAACTGCTTGAGGGCATCTTCCAGGCTTTTCACCACTCCGGGAATGGTCTTGGTGATGGCATTGGCATCCGAGGCAGGCAGGGAAAGCACGCGCGCCACATCTTTGATCACACTTTTTGCACCCAGGGTGCCGAAGGTGATGATCTGGGTAACGCTCTCACGATTGTATCTTTGTACCATGTAATCTATTACTTTACCGCGATCGTGCGCGCAGAAGTCGATGTCAATATCCGGCATGCTGATGCGATCCGGATTCAGGAATCTTTCAAAAAGAAGGCCGTATTTCAGAGGGTCAATCTTGGTAATATCCAGCAGATAGGCGATGATGCTGCCGGCTGCAGAACCGCGTCCCGGCCCCACTGCCACATCCTGTTTACGGGCATTATCGATGATGTCCTTCACCACCAAAAAATAGCCATCAAAGCCCATCCGTCCGATCACATCAAGTTCGTATTCGATGCGCTCCCGCACCTTGTCGCCAAAGTCCGGATACTTCTTCTGGGCCGCCTCATAGCAGAGATGCTTCAGATATGCGCCCATGCTGCTAAACTCTGGCGGGGTCTCAACTTCCGGCAGCAGGAAGCTGTCATAAGAAAGCTCCAGATTGATGCGATCGGCTATTTTCAGCGTGTTTTCATAGGCCTCGGGCACTTCGGGGAAGATTTCTTTCATCTCCTCGGAGGTCTTAAAATACAGCTGTGTGGTATTATAGCGCATGCGTCCGGGATCGTTGAGCAGCTTTCCGGTTTGGATGCAGAGCAGGATATCGTGAGCCTCATGATCTTCCTGATGCAGATAGTGGCAGTCATTGGTCAACACCAGCGGGACTTCACATTCTTTGGCCAGAGCGATCACTTGGGGCATCGCCGTTTTTTCCATGTCAAGACCGTGATTTTGAATCTCCAGATAGTAGCGATCCCCAAAAAGCTCCTTGTACCAGAGCACAGCCTCTTTGGCCTGCTGCTCACGCCCGGCCAGCAGCAGAGAGGGAATCTCGCCTTTCACACAGGCGGAAAGACAGATCAGCCCTTCATTATACTCCGCGAGCATAGCCTTCGAGATGCGGGGCTTGTAATAAAATCCATTGATATAAGATGCCGAAGATAGCTTCATCAGGTTCTTGTAACCCTGATAATTCTGAGCCAGCAGCACGAGGTGGTAGCGGGTGTCATTTTTGCTGAATTCAGAGCCGATATCACCATTGATGATATACGCCTCAATGCCGACTATAGGCTTGATGCCGGCTTTTTTGGCCGCATGATAAAAATCTATCACGCCAAAGAGATTGCCATGATCCGTGATTGCCACGGCAGGCATAGATAGCTCTTTGGCCAATTTCACCATGCGATCAACCCGGCAAGCGCCGTCTAACAAACTGTATTGCGTGTGATTGTGTAAATGTACAAAGGGCATCTTTTTCTCCATCGTTATCTTGCAGTTCATGATTTGAAACAGCAGATATGTGTCAACTACAATTCCGCAAAACCTTGCAATTTCCACAGTTCTTTTTTGGGGCATATTCTCTGACAAATACCGTGATCACCCCATACAAAAATCAAGCAATTCAAGTCTCTGCTTGACAGCATTGCAAGAACGATTATCTTGCCTCTACTAAGTTGAAGGATAGGCATATGAATTACGAAGAAGAACAATATCCAGATTACAGCTCTTGTGAGGATCACGATCTCAAAAGGCTCTTTGAGCAAGCAGAAACCGATAGCGAGGCTTACAGCGCCATCATGCTGGAGCTGACCCACCGCGGCTATGATTTTGAGCCGGAGTCCGATCTCCTGATTACCGAATCTCCGAAAATAAAAAAGCGCAGCACAATCCGCTTGTGGAATCTGCTCGGCGTTGTCATCGGCATCGCCTTGACTATTTTCTATTTGCAGATTCATGCCAAATTTTATCAGATTCAGTCTTCCACTATCATCATGATCTGGGGAGCCTTTGCCTTGATCATCTCCATGCTCTACGTTGGAAACGGCATCCGCGCCATCATCCAGTTCAAGGATCCCGAATACCAGGTGCCTGTGCTGCCGGAATTTGAGTATTGGTTTCTTGCCATATTCTGGTTTGCAGCCTCGGCTTTTGAAATGTATTCGGCCATCAGAGCTTTGCTATTTTTCATGCAAAACGAAGCCGGCGTCATGTTTTCAATGTACGGCATCCTGCCCTCGCTAGCCATGGGCGCTTTTGCCTTATTCTTGGCTCTTGCCTTCCTTTATATAGCCCTGGAAATAAACAAGGCTTTTAGAAGGGTTGAAAATGAATAGCTTTCAGATGCGCGCCGAAGCCCGTAGATTGATGAACACGCAGATGGGCATGCTGATTCTCGTGCTGTTTGTGTATGGCATCATGATGTCTTTTGCGAATTCGGTCGTAGTCATTGGAACATTACTGCTCTCTGGACCGCTGTCTTTGGGCTTGGCCAAAGTCTTATTAAAGGTATTGGATGAAGAAAAGATCGGCATTGAGATGCTCTTTTCTGGTTTTGAGGACTTTTCACGCAGCTTTGTTGCCGGATTGCTCATCAGTCTATATGTCTTTCTCTGGAGCTTGTTACTCATCATACCCGGCATCATCGCAGCTTTCTCCTATAGTATGACCTTCTATATTATGGAAGAGAATCCCCAATTTTCCGCCCAGGAAGCCATGGAGGCCAGCAAGCGGATGATGTATGGGCATAAATGGAGATTGTTTGATCTGTGGTTTAGCTTCATCGGCTGGTTTATCCTGTGTTTGCTCAGTTTCGGGATCGCACTGATCTATGTGACGCCCTATTTCTCTACAGCGCTCACGGTCTTCTATGCAGATCTGAAACAGTTGCAGTCCAGCCCTCTTTCGTAGCCCAAATTGGGAAGTTGCAAGCTTCTGTGCTATAATGGCATGAAGCAATATGTCTGCCAGCCAGGCAACACCCTGCCCTTGCCTGTGCCATCGACTTGTCTCTAACGAAGTTTAGACTCGAGTTCACTTGAGAATTCAAGTCAACTCGAGTTAAAAGCCCGTTGACAGCGCAGTGAACGATAAAGCAAGAGTCAAGGTATCATTTGGCGGTTGACTCAATGCTGCGGCTCAAACCCAGGATTTGTGATTAGTCTCTTTCACATTTTCCCAAAAGAAGCAATAAATTATTTTTAGCCCAAATATTCATAGACAAGCAGATATCCTAATCACCTAGTACAGGAAGAAATGCATCACTGAAGTGTTTCACACTAAAGCTATCATTTCGCTTATCTCGAAGGACTATTATGACATCAAATCGAGTATTGTAGTTGTCAAATTGAGGATTCTGCCTACAATATTCTAGTGCGACTCTAGTGATGTGGACCTGTTTTCGATAATTCACGTTGGCCAGAGCGCTAACTATAGAGTGATAAGATCGTGTTTTTACTTCAACAAATATTAGCTGTTGATTCTTTTCCACAATCAGATCAATTTCGCCTTGTTTGACGCGGAAGTTCCTGCAAACGACACTATAGCCATCGGTTACCAGATAGCTTGCAGCAACGTTTTCTCCCATACGGGCTAAATCTTGTTTTGATATTTGAACCATGCCGCAAGAAAAAGCTTGACGGATTATTTGTCAACGATATTAATGGAATCATGAATTATGAAAAATCACACCGAAAGGTGGAGGGAAGTATGAAAAAAGTTATTTTAAGTGTAATCGTTGTTGTAGCGATGTTCGGATTGCTGGATGCTGCGCCATTCCAGACTCTGGGTATGCTACGCACCCCGGATGCCTATGTGCTACCACATATGGCTGCCGAATTTATGTTAGTTGGATATTACAGAGACGTTGCCAAACCAGTTCAGTACGATGGCTTCACGCCTTATTTGATGGCTGGAGTTGGCATTATGGACAGAGTCGAATTAGGCCTGTTTCTCGGCGACAAAATCGAAGACGAGCCCTTGGTTTATTTTTTGAATGTAAAAGGAAAAATCCTGCAGGAGACTCTCTTTCTCCCGCAATTAACAGTCGGTGTAGATAATATCCTGTCCCCATTGGCCAAGACCAGTATAGAAGATTTGGAACCCGGAGATGATTTCTACAATCATCCTGATAAAGCAGCTTACGAGATGCTTTCTCCCTATGCTGTAGCCTCCAAACAGGCTGTGATCGCTGGTATGCCCTTTATGTTTAATCTGGGTTTTGGTGCTCATCGCTTCACCGGTCAGGTTGGCCGCTCCCGTATCTTTAATGGCCTGTTCACCTCTGCCGAACTTTCACCTCTCCGCGATTTAGCGATTCAGGTGGAATTTGACGGTCATGAATTTAACTCCGGCATCAAATACAGCTGGAAAAACTGGGGCTTCAAAGTGGGCGCGCAAGCCATAGAAGACCTGGCCAAAGATAACGGATATGAAGACAACCTCAGAGTAGCCTTTGGTATCTCTTATTTGCTGGATAAGTACGCAGAAACAAAGCGTCGTCCAGACCTCGGCCTCTATGCCAAAGACCACCACATGGACGATCCTTACGTTGTTGACTTGGGCACAGGTCCCGATGAAGATGGCGTGATGATCCCACCTACCGATACCAGTGGACCTCAAGTCGTGGTAGTACCTCCTACAGGAGGCTCCACCAGCACGACTATCGAGACCCCTGGCCTTACCGGAAGCGGATCCAGTGCTTCTCAAGCTCAGCTCTCTCCAGACGTAAGAGACCTCTTGGAAGAGTTGCGTGCGCTTAGAACTGAACGCGAAAAAGCCCAGAAATCACTTGATGATCTGCGTATCTGGATCGACCAGCTTAAAAGCAAGAAGAATTAAGATCGCAGTATCTTAGATAGTGAAGTTTAAGAATCATACCTTCCTTTATATAAAAGTAGTGAGCCAGGATGCAACGACATCCTGGCCATCCTACTAATGAAAAAAAATGAAATAGTGACTAATTATACAAGAGAGAAAGAGTCTAAAGTGAGCGGTGTTATGAAAAAGTATTTATTTTTGGTTTTGCTCGTGGTCTTTTCGATAACTTGCATATCCAACCTTGTTGCCCAGGCCGTTAGTGCGGAAGAGCAACTTGTTATTGAGCAGTATAAGGAAGACATCCGCGTCCAGAAGAGGCTAATCAGAGAAGCTGCAAAAGAATTTCTGGTGGACGAATTGCCTGCCCTTATCGAGCTGGATCCCCAGGAAGCGAACAATCAATTACAGTTATTTAGCAGCATTATAAACTCTATGGGGGAAGACGACATATCTTACCTTTTGGGGCACATGTATGCCAGGATCGGCGAAGACGACAGGGCTATACCTATATTTGACTCGCTGCTCAGAACCAGCCTCAACGCAGATGCGCGTAAGATGCTTAATCTTGTCCTGTATCACAGACTCGCCAATATGCTTGAGTCTGGAGATCGCAAATCGGCAAGAGATTTTTTAAAACATATAGTTTTTGAATATTACAATACCGGAGAGTACTTCCCTTCCTTCCTTTATCTTTACTCTGATCTGAGCGCGGATAACAGGAACTATGAAGATGTCCTGAACCTGATTTACACCTACAATTTGAACCGAGAGCTGGTGCTAAACACCCTGCTTCCGGCCAAACAACAGGTTTTACGAGGCTTGGACAACCTTAATTTGGCTTCCTATTTTGAAAATCCCACAGACAGCGAATATAAAGTTCTAATCTCTAGTATAAACCAGATTATGACCGACCTTACGATGATCAATAGCGAAATTGCCTCAATGCAAGGCATGCTGTTTTTGGATTCCATCGTAGAGGCCCATGACTATGAGATGAAAAAACTGAACGAGCTCAAGGATTCCCTCACCGCCTTTTCCAATACCAGCCTTACAGTGCGCGATGAACTCGGACCTGCCTTAGAAATGATCAAAGGCGTTAGAGCGAATATCGCCTATTATGATAGAGTATTACAGAATTTTGACAATCTCTTGCAGCAAAACTTCCTGCGTCTGAGCAGTGAAGGCGCTGGAGGCGAAGCGGTATATACTGCAGACCTGTTTTTGGATAGGATCTACCAGACCGATCGCACCATCGCCATTTATGAAGAAATGCTTTATGACATCGATGGCCTGTTGGCCAGCGGTGAATATACTGACCAAACCCAGCGCTTGAATGAAGAACGCAATTGGATCATGCAGCAAAAAGCTGAAACTGAGCTTGTGAGAGCGAAGTATATGTCGGACCTGCAGTACACCAATGCGGCGGATCAAGAGCAGTTGCTGGCTATTTTGGCTGAATACGATGAGCTCCTGAAGGACAGTAAGGATCTCACTCACTTGACGGATGAGATTGACGACTATGTGCGCACCGAAATCCGCACCATGGTTAGTGAAGAGCAAGAAAACAAAATCCTTGCCGACGTTTCAACTAGTGTCAGCGACCTTCGCGGTGCAAATGGTCGCATCCAAGACATCACCAGCGGTTATGGCAGCTACCTTTCCCATATAGACTTCATCAGCCTGCACCTCAGTTATCGTGATTTGATGGCTCAATACAATGAATACCTTGATACCCAGGCCACGCTTACCGATGATGAGCGCTTAGCTGCACAACAGAGTTACAGACAGAAACAGCTTGCCATGATCTCTGACATCGAAGGCTTCCTTGCCGATAATCCCAGCTTTAATGCCTTTGAACAGCCGGGTGGCAGCAATCTCGTAGGTTCTGCAGACCTGTACTATAAACTGGGAGAATTGCAGTATTATGCATATCCCGCAGACCTTCGGCCGGCCCTCATCAGCTATCGCAGAGCTATTGCTCTGGACGCTGATCTGCCGGAACGAGACCTGGCCTTATATAATGTAGCCTTCATCACCAGTGATCTCAAACGCGTGGAGCTCGACCAAAACAAGATCAATTTCCTGGCAACAGCCAGATCAGCAGATGAGCCTCCCGCCAATAGCCTTTATTCCGAAGCGAATTTCCGCGAGACCCTGGATGCTCTGAATGAGATCGTAAGTGAATACCCAGATTCCAAAATGCATGAGGAAGCCGTATATCGCTTGGGACTCTTATACTTCAGCTTTGCAGATGATTCCTCTACCCCTGCCCAATACCATGCTATGGCTATTGAGCAGTTTAATCAGATCGTTGCCAGACCTGAAAGTCCCTTATATTATGAGGCGCTTTATCAGAGAGGCTGGGTACGCTTGAACAGCTTTGATGAAACCGAACTGAAACAGGCGATGAGCGACTTTTTGGAAATCCTGATAGCTTCAGATTCCGGGAAGATCTCGGATCCGCAATTGGCACAAGACTACAAAACCGATGCCATCGATAACATAGCCTATTGCCTTATTGCCCTGGACGGAACGAACTTCAATACGCTCTCCCGTGGTGTGGCAGCAGTAGATGTTGTCTTTGAAGATTATAATAACGAAGACGTCATTCGTCAGGTTGTGGACAAAGCAATCCAGCATAAGCTGGATATGGGTGTCTCGGTCCAGGCTGCTGACTTCTTAAATTATCGTATTCAGAGCTTTCCTATGGCTTTGATAAACCCCATCCTGCAAGATTCAATCTTGGTGCTTTACCACAATTCCGGTCAGAAACTCAGAGAAGGTGCTGACCTGGATGAGATTACCCAAGAGATGTATCAGAAGATCATCGTGGATTATAACCACGAATCCAGATGGTACAAGACAAACAGCAACAGTGACATCACTAAACAGATGCAAATCGTGGATAATGCCTATGAGCAAAGAAGAATCAGACTGTATAACAACTTTGCCCGCGAGGTAAACCTTGATAATCTGACTGCGTACCAAGCTTATATGCAAGATTATGATGCCTTTGCCAAAGTACATAATGATAATTACGCAGCCTTCAGCGCAACTGCAGATAGCGTATTGGTAGATAACTATATAGTATTGGCAGACCAAAGCCGGACTGTGGAAAACTATAAAAGCGCTATCAATAAGATCTATAGCTACAATGATAGCCATCCCACCAATGCTCAATACTTTGATCTCGAGCAACGTGCGATGATCTATGCCAGAAACGTGTACGCCTCTTTGACGGAAACGTCAGAAGAGCAACCAGAAGGATCTGCCGGCTCCGGGGACGCAGCATATGCCATCCTCAAAGCCAGCGCAGACCGCTTTATTCTGGTCTCAAATAAAGAACCTTACAGCACTCCTGAAAGACAGCGTGAAGCCTTAAACATCCAACTGCTCTTAGCGGACATCCAGATGGATAGGAAGAAATACCCCGAAGCCATCCAGTTGTACACCGATGCACTTCAGAAAGAAGATCTGCTCTCTAATACAGACAAATACGAGACCTATCTCAAGCTGGCCAATATGAACATTTCCCAGGGCCAGAATAGCGAAGGCGAACAGTGGCTCCGCAAAGCCCTTCCCCTGGCCACTTCAGCCAGTGAAAAAGCCAGCATCCAACAAGATGTCCTGGTACAGATTCAGACTAGCTATGAAGGTGCAGCCGCTGGTGGAGATTACACCACCGAGGCCACTGAACGGCTCCGTCTGGCAGCAGAGCTTGATCCTTCCAAAAGTGCCGATATCCTGGGTCATCGCGTCGCCGCTGTGCAGGCTTATATCAATGCCCGCGCTTATCAAGAAGCGATAGACCTCCTCATGGAAATAGCCAAGACAGATACCAATATCGATGCCATCTACGCGCGCTACAAACAAGCAATAGACATAGCGGGCAAACCTGATATGATGAACAACACCAAATTGGCAGATAGCATTGAAACGGAATTTACCGATAAATATCCGGCCAGCAACTATACCTTCCTGCTCAGATTGGCCAAGACCAACGGTCTCGCAGCAAGCAATCCTGCCGCTGCCGCTGAAGGTTACCTGGGTCTCTTTGAAGAAGTCCGCACCTCCAAAATTGATGCTGGCGAAGTAAAAGCTTCTGCCCTCTTGGCTGACGCCATTCTGATGTATGCCAAGACTTCAAACACCAGCAAGGAATACGAACTGCGTAACCGCTTTATTGAGCTTTATCCGCAGCATGAGAATGTGATCCCTTATATGGAATACATGGCCAAAGGTCATCTGGATCGCAAAGAAATGGATGAGTACACAGAGCTCGCTCGCAGAATTATGAAGCTCAGCCCTGATAAAAGTACTTATTACCAATATGTAGCAGATACCCAGCTGCAGAAGATTGCGGGAGATTTTGATAGCGCATACCTCAATGAAGACTGGACTGAAGCCTTTAAAGTGCGTGATAACTACAATACAGTAGAGGCTGGATACAAAAAAGAAGGCCTGAAATTTGAAAACCAGAAAGTGCATGAAGTGTTCATTGCTGTTCAGAAAGAATACGACAACATCCAACGTGGTAAAGCCTATGTGACAGCCTATGACAAACGTCTGGATGCACTGAACAAATCCAATGTCTTCACCAGTTCACCAGCCCAGCAGATCAGGGTGAATTCCGCTACTACCTGGGACAGACACCTTAATGCCGGCGAACGCAGAATCCCCAAATACGAAGGCGTCGTCACAGCAGAAGTGAACAAAGTCCTGGCTTTGGTAAAAGAATCCAATGAAAGCGGATTCTATATAGATAATGACAGAAGAACACGCGCCATGGACCTGATCGCCAGGCTTTATGCCCGCGGAGCAGTGGTGGTAGGCGTTCAGCTCGAAAGATACTTCCGTGATACCAATGAAGCTGCGTTCTACAGACAGGAATACAAGGGTGATGCTCTTGAAAACCTGATCGCTCAATTTACTTTCCAGCAGACTGGCTTCTATCTGAACAATGAAGTCTCCTGGCAATATGAGATATTCCGCCAGTATCATCTGGCCGGATATCAAAATGCCTACAGCATGGCTGCCCGTAATGCTTTGGAAACCCGGGGACTCCTCTCCGAATACCGCAAGAAGGATTACATCCTGAATAAGGATTGGCAGCAAGTGCTACAGCCTTCCGGACAGACCTTGAGTTTCTCCACTAAACAGAGTCCGCAAGGACAGAAACTGGGCAGTGCAGCAATTCCTGCTGGCAACACCCTGCGTGTGAGCCGTGTGGTAAATGCTGATATGGCCCCTGATTTTGCTTACTTGCAGGTGATGTATCCCCTGGATATGCAAGTCACGCTCAATGGCAGCCTGGTAAAATCGGCCTGGGTGCCTATAGACAGCCTGGAAGCCGGTAAAGCGATGACCACGAGATACAGCTTCATGATCCCTGGAGAACTCTTTACCGAAGGCGACAACAGCGTAGAGATTGAATTTACCAACGACAGTTCGAACGAAATGCAAATGGCAATGAATCTCCAGCTCCTGACCAGCCTTCAGCGTCTTCAGGCAAATGTCCCGCCCGTGATTACCACTCTGCGCAGCGGCACCGGATGGAAGATCGTCAAAATCGATCCCAATACAAAAGAAGAGATCAGCTCTTCTGCCACTCAGGCTAACGAGTGGAACATCCCCTGGAAAAGCATTGAAGACATGGACGAAAATACAGCTCGCCCAATCTGGACTTCCGAGCTTGAAGGGCCTGTTAAAGATATGATATTTGAAACAGAGTTTGTCTTGGATACAGAATTCAGAGAAGGCATGATAAATCTTGTCGCACCGGAATCCGTAACCGTTTACCTGAATGGAACCAGCATCGGAAGCGTTGACTTCGATTATGATGCTGAGCCCTTCATGGTCTATCCCGGCCAGATTCCTATCCCCGCACAAAACGTCGTTATGGGTAGAAACGTCCTCCGTTTCGTAGTAAACAACAATTCAGCCTATCGCGGCTTTCTGGCTACAATCGTCTATGCAAAGGCCGGTAAGGAGGAAATCCGATGAAAAAGAACATCATTATCCTATGTACTTTACTGCTGCTGGCTTCCGCACTGTTTGCCCAGCAAGCGCAACAGACCACAATCAGACCCCGGGTAAATACCCAGGGAGTCTATGTGGACGAAGATGTAATTGAGATCGAAGTACGGTCTATGGCTCCGGTATCGGGGATCTACAAATCCAAATCAGATACTTTTATGGCATCCGGCAAATACCGTTTTATCCTGGATGCAAAAATCATAGAAGACAACAGTGAATTACTATTAAATAAATGGCTTAAGGAGTCAAAATGAAAAGCAAACATAGCATACTCGTTGTGATCGCCCTGTTAATCAGTGTAGGGTTTCTCTTCGCGCAGGAGGCGGTAGCGACTGCGACAACAGCTCCTACTTCCGGTGGAGGAGTAAATTTAATTGAGGTGTTCTCAACTAGCGGGTTCTTTGCCTACTTGATATTAGCAAACCTGCTGATCGGTCTGGCATTGGCCGTAGTCCGTTACATTCAGCTATTTGTCCGTGAGAAAATCGATGCCGAGAAGTTTTTCTTCAAGCTCAAAAACTTTGTGAAAAACGACCAAATCGATGAAGCCACAAAAATCGCTGACCAATTCAAGGGCACTACCATGGGCTTTATTTTTTGGAGCGGCATGACCGTGTACAAAGACGTTCGTAAATCCGGAAAGAAAGGCGAAGAAGGCCGTATTGCGGTACAAAACGCTTTTGACGAAGCAGTGCTACAGACCGTGCACAAACTTGACGGTGGCCTGTTCTGGTTCGATACCTTAGCTCAGATCTCCACATACCTTGGTCTTCTGGGAACTATTTTTGGCTTGATCCAAGCCTTCGGAGCTCTCGGTGGACTCACCGGTGCAGCTCAGCAAAAAGCGCTTACCGATGGTATCTATGTAGCTATCGGAACCACCGCTCTTGGTTTGATGGGTGCTATCCCTCTCACCTTGATCAAAGGTGGTCTCTATACACGTGCTACTACCCTGATTAGCAATATCGATGAGTATAGTGTAAAATTGGTAAATCATATCAACAACTTTATCAAGGAATAAGAACATGGCAGTATATCGGCCTTCCCAAGCGAGGCAACAGAAGTCACAAACTGCTCCTGAGGAACCAAACCTGGTTCCCATCATGAACTTGTTTGTCACGATTATCCCATTCTTAATGCTGATGGTCGTGGTCTCACAGGTAGCACTTGTGGCTTTGAATTTTACCTCGGCCGGAGGTCCAAGTGCAGCCGGTGCTGGCGGAGGCGGTGGTGAATCTGCAAAACAAATCGAGATTCATCTAATGCTTCGCGACAAACCAGAAGCCGGACTGTTTCAGGGCATGGAAATACGCGATATTGACGGTACTAAAACCCAGCTACCCGTACTCCAAGAGATGATCTATGATTTTCCCAGACTGAATAGAATTCTGGTGGATCTGAAGAAAAATCATCCCGACACCTCTGAAATAGCTGTGATTGTGCACCCCGAAGTTGTGTATGATACCTTGATCCGCACGATTGACCTCTGCAAGCAAAATGGATTCCCCACAGTGCATTATAAAAACCCCAGAAACGTCTACTTTTATTAGGATTTGGGGAGGAAAAAATGAGTTATAATTTGAATAATAGCAGGAAGAAAGGAAGAAGAGTTGTCCGTAAAAAAGACGAAGAACAGAAAGGACTCTCCATCACTTCTCTTTTGGACGTGCTTACAATTATCTTGGTGTTTCTAATGAAGAATGTCTCCATGGAAGCAGTGAAAATTAACGAATTGCCGGATATGAGATATCCAACCACGATGACCAAAGATGCCTTGATGGAAAATCCGATGGTAACACCCGTAAAGCTTTATACAGACCGTGTTTTATTGGGAGTGGACAATCTATACCTGGGTTCACCTCAGGACCTGATTGAAAACGTTAACAAGCGCCAAATGATGCAAGAATTCTTCCGCAATGAGTGGAGCGGAATCCCTGAAAGTAAATGGGATGATGCCTGCTTGATAGTTCAAGCAGATGGCAACTTACCCTGTGGTTTTATCACTGAGATTGTTCGGGTAGGCACAAACACCGGTTACCAAAATATTTACTTTGCAACCATAGAAGATGCAGACTGGCTGAAATCATACAGTTCTGCTGCAGGTAGGTAAATGGAGATATTATGGCGAAAATATTAAGTCTCAGATTGAACTACAAAGGCAAGTTTCTTGACTACGCCAAAGAAGGCAAGGAAATCAAGAGAAAGTTTGTAATCGGTTCAAATAAATTCTTACAATGGCAGATCCTTGAGCCCGAATTTCCTGATAAGCACACGCTTATCAAACAGAAAGGCGGCGAATATGTATTGGAATTGCCACCCGATTCACAGGTCGTCTGTGAACGAGGCAATGAAACTCTGGATTCACAGTATCTAAGACAAAACAACCTTCTTTCCGGCAACGAGCTGGTACTCAAAGAAGATATCAAAGGCACCGTCACTCTGGCCCCAAACTGGAGTGTGGACTTTGACTTCCGCGAACCTTGGGTGGCAGTATTGACTCCTGAAGAAAAAGCGATCGTTGCCCAATATGCCAGAAGGTCCAAACCGGACTCAGTCACGAAATTTAACCGTACGGTAATCTGGATTGTAATCATTTTGACAGTCCTCTTCTTAGCTATCTTTGACCTGGCCCTGAAACCTGAATACAAAAGTATTCAAACTGTGGAAGAAATTCTGCAGAGTCAGCAAAGTGAAGCTCAGAAAGTATTGCCGGATATAGCTCCCGGAGCAGCGGCATTTGCTGAGCCAGATAAGCCTGCCGAAAAGGCCACCGAAGGTACGGCCACAGGTCGTCCCGGCGGCACTGGTAAGGCCACTGGATCATCCAGCCTCACTTCAGCTCTGCAAGGTTTTGATGCAGGCGCAGTTGGTACTGCTCCAGCCCTTCAAATAGCCACAGTAGCAGAAGGATTCTCTGCAGGTCGCCCCGGCGGCGGCGGAGGAGCAGGTCCTGGAATCGGTGGTGCAGGTATTGGAGGCGGCGCTGGCGCTGGTTCTTCATACAACCCCGCTCTCACCCCTTCCTTTGGAGACGTAGCCTCAGTGGTAGGCAAAGGCCCATCCACAGGTGGTTATGCCCAAGCACCAGCAGGCGCACAAGGCGTACATGTACTGGGTGATGCCAGCAAACTCGCACCCAGCGGCAAAGCCTGGGGCGACGTAAGCAAGCAAAAACAGATTGCAGCTTCTTACAGTGCCAGAGGAATCAGCACTGTCTCTGAAGGCAGCATCGGTAGCATGGACGAAGGCTCCAGAGCCAAATTCACTACTGTCCGTGAACAGATCCAAGCTCGCCAAAGCCAAATCGAGCAAGCCTATAGAGAAAGTCAAATTACCCAAAAAGTCAGCTTTACCATCACAGTGTATATCTCAGCCAATGGTTCTGTAAGAGAATCCATGGTTGTGCCGAATGGCAGTTATCCCGGCAGCTTTGTTGCCAGGATCAAGAGCATCGTGGATGGCTGGACTTTCAACGTAAAAGAAGAATTGGCCTATCAATTTAAGATAAGAGCCGGTTAAGTAAAATAATCACAAATCATATATGAAAAGCCCCAGTTCGCTGGGGCTTTTCTTTATTGTAGGTTTTGCATTATGCAGATTCTGGCCAGTCCTTTCCTTACCGTTAGAACATCATGACCATAGCCGAATTGTTCAGTCTTAGAAAACCCTTTTGCTGTTCAGAAAATTTAGTTACCAGCTCAGCTCTCCCCCACTTTTGATCTCCCGCCCCGGATTCCTCTCCCTTTACCCCTGAACTTGCTTTTGATGCGCTTCCGACACGAGATGACTCAGGCGCTCGAGTCATCTCGAGTTCAACGCCCGTTAGTAGCATGTTGAACTATCAAGGAAGGACCGAGAATCGAGAACCCAGAATGATGAAGCAAACATGGGAAAGCTTTGCCCACCCCATCTTCCCCTGCATTACCTGATATATTTTCAAACACTTTCTATGTTATGGCGCAAAACTTGCATGTTACAATAAACACATGAGATAATATTTCTTGCACCCAAAGTGCTATGCTTTTTAATTGACTCAAGCTTGGAACTGGTCTTTATTCGCAGAGAACTCAAGAACTTAACGCCTTGCGATATTTGGCAGCAGGGAAATAGCACACCCGAACATCTAAGATCATTAGGAGTGACTACCATGAAAAGGATGATCCTGTTTACCTTGCTCCTTGCTTTTGTCTTGGGAGCAATCTCTACGCTTGATGCCCAGATCACCGTGACCATCGGTCGTGGTACTGCGGCAAACAACCCCACCGGGGCGCCCACCCCCTACGGCACCTGGTATAAGAATTTCCGCCAACAGTATCTCTTTCGCGCCAGCGAAATCGTGGATGCAGGTGGCTCCTCCGGCAATATCAATTCGCTCGCTTTCCATGTTCAGGCAGTAAATAACTGTAATGAGATGCCGAACTTTAGGATTCTGCTCAAACACACCGATCAGTCGGAGCTGAGCACAGTATTTGAAACTGGCACCTACCAGGAAGTATTCGTTGCAAACGGGTTCCTCCCGGTTAACGGGTGGAATACTCACACGTTCAACACGCCCTTCGCGTGGAATGGTGTAGAGAATATCCTCGTCGAGATCGTAATCGGTATGATCCCCGGGAACTTCTCCCAGAATGCTTCTACATATTATACGCCTACCACATTTAATAGCTCATTGCGCTGCCAGAGAGATAGTTATAATGTGCCTGATACCTCTGGCTACCAGTCCTTGCACCGGGCCAATATCCGCTTTAATATAACTGAATCTGTGCTTACGGATCCCCCCAATCCGGCAGCATTGCTCTCCCCTGCCAATGTAGCCACGCAGATATCGCCACTCACCTCACTTTCCTGGACTTCCGGAGGTGGAGTGCCCGCTGGCTTCAAGCTGAATTTTGGCACGAACTATCCGCCCTCCAATATCGAAAACAACCTGGATTTGGGCTATGCCACCAGCTATACTCCGGATCCCGCCTTGGATTATAATACCACCTACTATTGGCAGCTAATCCCCTATAACGCCAGCGGAGACGCCCAGGCCTGTCCGGTCTGGAGCTTCACCACCGGCAACAACATGTTTTTCACCATCGGTGAGGGTGATGAATATGAACGCGTACCCTGGGATTTTTTCTATCGAAACAGCCTGTATCAGGGGCTGTATTATCAGGACGAAATGAGGATACAGGGGAGCATCACTGCGCTGAGCTTTTACAGCGACTTCGCTATCCCCTTGGTGAATACGCCGATCCGGATCTGGCTGGGCAGCACCACTCAGGAAGACCTTTCCGCTGGCTGGATCGATCCCGGCACCCTGACCCTGGTGTTCGATGGATTTATGAATTTCCCCTTGGGAGCCAGCACCATCCTGATCCCGCTACAGACGCTATATCCTTATACCGGTGGCAATCTGGTGCTTTACACAAATCATCCGATGGCTTCAAGTTCGCATAATTACGATGACAGATTTCTGGTGCAGTCTTCTGTACAATACCGTGCCCGCAAGCTGCAAAGCAACAGCGTATTGTATAACTTCATGAGCCCTCAGGAGCCAGGAACCCTGTTTTCCACCTTCCCCAAGACCACGTTCCACATAGCTCCGTTCACTGCTGAACCACTGTTTGCGGTTACACCGGCTGATTATGATTTTGGCACGGTGCTGGTCTCTGCTCCCGCGCATCAGGATTTCTCTATCGCCAATGCAGGGGGTGGAATACTCGGCATTTAGAGTATCTCCATCACCGGAGATGCCGCTTTCAGCTTCACGAATGTCCCGGACTTGCCCGCAAGCCTTGCCTCCGGAGATATCCTGGTCTTCGGCCTGGATTTTAGCCCCAGTGCTGATGGTACGCACACTGCTCAAATTCTAGTAACCGATAATATCACGCGTGTAGTTCACACCATAAACGTTTCTGGTACAGGCCATAACACCACTATCTACAGCTTGCCATACCTGGAAAATTGGGATGCTGCCATAGTGCCAATTTTTCCTACAGGATGGTCGTATCTAAACAGCAACGGGCCCAATACCTGGTACCCAAGGGTCTCTGCCATGTGGCCTTACAGCTCACCAAACTGCGTGGAGATGCAGATTCCCAGTGAGACTCCTGCTGTATTGACTATCATTTCACCCAAGATTGGCGATGCGATAGACCTGAATACCCTGCGTATCAAGCTGATGATGAAAGGTGGACAGAATAATCAGATTCAGATCGGAACCATCGTAGATCCCCTAAATGCCAGCACATTCGAGCTATTTGAAACCGTCTATGTACCACAGGGATGGGCCCAGTACACCGTGAATCTTGCTGCGCATACAGGGCTGGGAAGACACATCGCCATCCGGCGACTTCCTCTATATATGGGCAGCCATATCTACATAGATGACGTCATCTTTGAAGAGATCGCTCCAAATGATTTGGCGGCAAGCTCCATAGCTGGCAGCACGACCCCGAATCTCAACCTTCCCTCGGATTACGCGGTGACTGTGTTAAATAACGGCACCGCCACCCAAGCAGACTATCAGATCCAGATCGTGGATAATGCAGGCATGATCCTGGCCTCAGCCCCAGGAACAAGCATAGCTGCCGGTGATTCCCTGGTTGTGACGCTTACCTTCACCCCCACTACCGAAGGTTTCCAGACGATCACAGGTAAAGTGCTGCTGACAGGTGATATCAATGGTATGAATGACACGACAATGCCCCTGAATATCTTGATCTTATCTGAAGACACAGTGGCTGTGACCGTCGGTGACGGTGTGCAAGACAGGCTCGTTCCCTGGGATTTCTCATTTAAGAATAGTCTGTTCCAAACCCTGTACTATCCTGATGAAATCGGTGCCTTTGGGCAGATCACCGGCCTGTCCTTCTATACCTACTTTGCAGATGAGCTGGAGGATAAACCCATTACACTCTGGCTGGGCAGTACTACCGAGCCAGATCTTAGTGCAGCTTGGATCGATCCTGCCACTCTCACCCTGGTCTATGACGGCACGATGAGTTTTCCGGCCGGGCGCAATACCATCACCATCTTTTTGACCGAGCCCTTTGACTACTTTAGTGGCAATCTGGTGCTCTATGCGAGCCGTCCCATGGACACGCAGCACTATAGCTTCAGAAACGTCTTTTTGGCGCAGACTGTAGGCACAAACCGCTCTCGCAACAGACAAACTGATAGTAACGCCTTCGATCCGATGGCTCCTCCGAGCTACGGAAACCCAACCGGTACCTTCCCCAAAACGACTTTCTTTATCAATGAGGTCAGAGCTGGGTCACTCTCCGGCACCGTGACTACCGGCAGCAATAATGCCCCTCTGGAAGGCGCAACAGTAGAGTTCGAAGGCCTGAACTATACGACCACCACCAATGCATCCGGCGAATATCTAATCCCCTATATTCTGCCGAATACCTATAATGTGCTTTTCAGCAAACATGGATACATCTCTCAGACAGTGGAACTTGTACTGGTAGATGCTGAACAAGCGGTGATCAACGTGAATATGCAGCCGATGTCTGAAGCTGCTTATCCCCCTCGCAATGTAGTGGTAGAAGTCAATTCCTCAAACACCGCTGCAGTGCTGCAGTGGGAAGCTCCGTATCAAGATACGAGCGGAATCCGCAGGAGCATCGAGGATGAGCCTCAGAATTGGTCTCAAAGCATTTCAAATAACGGCGTGAAATCTGCCGCCTTATCAAGAAACCGTGATGACAGAGCTCTATTGGGATACAAGATCTATCGCTTTAGTTCCAATCAGGAGGAGGATGAGGCAAGCTGGACCTTGCTCAATAGCGCGCTGATCAACACTCTGACCTACGAAGACCAGGCCTGGCAAACCTTGTACGGCGGCATCTACCGTTGGGGTGTAAAGGCTGTTTACACCGATGACGTCAGCTCTCCCGCTGCGCTGTCCAATATTATATTGATAGGTCCTCCCATCGGATCTATCGTCGGCATCGTCCGCAGTCAGGACGGCAATGGTCTCCCAAACGCCACAGTAGCTGTTGCAGATCATGTTGCTCTCACGGATGTCACGGGTGCATATTCTCTGGAGCTGCTCTGGGGGATATACACCGTTTCCGCCTCAGCCCCGGGTGCTATCACCGTCACAATCGAGAACGTAGGTGTCTCGGCTTACCAGACTACCACGCTTGATATCACCCTGTGGGAATCCGCCAACGAAGACCAGAATAGCCCTGTAGTAGCAACTGCACTGAGAGGCAACAGCCCGAACCCCTTCAATCCCACCACCACGATCTACTATGAGATCCTGGAGCCCTGCAATGTACGCCTGGATGTGTATAACGTCAAAGGGCAAAAGGTGCGCAGCCTGCTGAATGAAGCCAGGAGCAGTGGGCATCACAGCGTCGTATTTGAGGCTCGTGACGAGAGCGGTAAACAGCTCAGCAGCGGCGTATATATCTACCGTTTTACCGCAGGTAGATACAATGCCACCAAGAAGATGCTGCTCATGGAATAGGACATAATTAATGGAATAAGCCCCGGATTTGCTCCGGGGCTTGTTTATTCTACCCACTTTTTTCACATCGACATCTGAGATCTTGCGAATAAAAGCAGACAATTAGCCCTCGTTATCAATTTTCTTTTTGCGCTGTCAGCCTGTTTCAAATATGAGCTTGCCGATTTTCCGAACTTCATTTACGAGCGTTAAAGAAAGTCCTCCTTGACAGAAAGCTAAGTACCTATTTTGATGCAAATAGAGTCCTGTTTGCGACTTTACAGATATCGCACTGAGGTTCGTATCTGACTATAATATAAGTATTTATTGATATGATATAATCAAGGAGTTGCCATGTTTTCCTTAATCCGAAAACGAAACGGACAGATAGTAGATTTTGATCAAAGTAAGATCACGCGCGCCATTGAAAAAGCCGCCTCTGCCAGCGGAGAGTTTGGTTGCGAGATGGCCGCAAAATTATGTTTGCGGGTGATAAACCTTGCCTTGCAGACCATCAGCGAAGATACCCCCGATGTGGAAAAGATTCAGGACCTGGTGGAAGATGTTCTACTGGCCTCACCCTATAAACAAACTGCCAAGGCCTTCATTATATATAGAGACCAACATGCCCGCATGCGGGAGATGGTCTCCAAAGCCGGCGTAAAGCTGATCGATCAGTATCTGGACAAGCTGGATTGGCAGGTGAATGAGAATTCGAACATGGCCTATTCGCTGCAAGGACTGAACAATTATATCGCCTCGGAAGTGAGTAAAACCTATTGGCTCAATAAGATCTATCCCCCGGAGATTCGTGAGGCACACGTATCCGGAGATCTGCATATTCACGATCTGGGACAGCTCAGCGTTTATTGTGTGGGTTGGGATCTGATGGACCTTCTGCAGACCGGTTTTTGCGGAGCCGAAGGCAAAGTGGAAAGTGCGCCGGCAAAGCATTTCCGCAGCGCTTTGGGGCAGATCGTTAATTTCTTTTACACCCTGCAAGGTGAAGCAGCCGGAGCGCAGGCTTTTTCCAGTTTTGATACCTTGCTCGCGCCCTTTATCCATTTTGACCAGCTTTCTTACGCGGAAGTCAAGCAGGCCCTGCAAGAGTTTGTCTTTAATATCAATGTGCCTACGCGGGTGGGTTTTCAGACTCCCTTTACGAATATCACCATCGATCTGTTTCCGCCCAAGCTCTACAAAGACCAGCCGGTGATCATCGGTGGCAAGCCGCAAGACAAGTGCTATGCAGACTTTCAGGCCGAAATGGATATGCTGAACAAGGCCTTTTTGGAAGTGATGATCGAAGGGGACGCCAAGGGCCGGGTCTTCACCTTCCCCATCCCGACCTATAATATCACCAAGGATTTTGACTGGGAAAACCCCACCATCGCATACCTTTGGGAAGCCACAGCAAAATACGGCATTCCTTATTTTTCCAATTTCGTAAATAGCGATATGGATCCCAACGACGCGCGCAGCATGTGTTGCCGTCTGCGTTTGGATACCCGCAAGCTCCAAGCCAGAGGGGGCGGTCTCTTTGGGGCGAATCCCCTCACCGGCTCGATCGGAGTGGTGACGCTCAATCTGCCTAGGGTAGGCTATCTGGCCGAAAACGAAGAGGACTTCTTTGCCCGTATTGAAAGAATCCTGAATCTGGCCATGTCCTCTTTGGAGATCAAGCGCAAAGTGCTGGAAACTTATACTAATAGCGGCCTTTATCCTTATACCCGCTTTTATCTGAAGAGCGTCAAAGCGCGCTTTGATAAGTTTTGGGAAAACCACTTTTCCACCATCGGAATCATCGGCATGAACGAAGCCTGTGAAAACTTCCTGGGTGTGAACGTGGGCTCGCAAAAGGGACGCGAATTTGCCCTGAGAGTGATGGACTATCTGCGCGGCCGTCTCATCGAATTTCAAACGCTCACCAATAACAACTATAACCTGGAAGCCACTCCAGCAGAGGGAACCAGCTATCGGCTTGCCCTTCTGGACCGGCAGAGCTTCCCCGGCATCAAAAGTGCAAACAGCAAAGAGGAAACTCCCTTTTATACCAATAGCAGCCAATTGCCGGTAAATTTTTCCGATGACGTCTTTGAAGTGCTGGATTTGCAGGATGAATTGCAGACGAAATATACCGGAGGCACTGTCCTGCATATCTTTGGCGGCGAACGCCTGGAGCATTCTGAAAGCGTAAAAAACCTGGTGAAGAGCGTTTGTTCGAACTACCGCTTGCCGTATTTCACCTTTTCGCCCACCTTCAGCATCTGCCCAGAGCATGGCTATCTGGTTGGCGAACAGGCGCTCTGCCCTACTTGCAAAAAGAATTGCGAAATCTTCTCCCGCATCGTGGGCTATTTGCGCCCAGTCTCGCAATGGAACGAAGGGAAGAAAGCAGAATTCAAGCTGCGTACCACCTTCGATACCAAAAAAGAATATCATCAGACCAAGCACCAGGACCTCTCTTTAGCATGAAGATCGGCGGCTTTCAGAAGTTTTCTCTGCTGGACTATCCGGGAGAGCTTTCTGCCATCGTCTTTACCCAAGGCTGCAATTTTCGCTGCCCCTATTGTCATAATCCCGAATTAGTCCGGCCTGAGCTGTACTCTCCTTTACTCAACACCGAAAAGGTGCTGCGCTTTCTCTACCGCCGCCGCAAGAAACTCAGTGCGGTGGTAGTCACAGGAGGAGAACCCACTCTGCAAGAAGATCTTCTGCCCTTTTTGAAGATTCTCAAGGCCATGCGCTATAAGGTGAAATTGGATACCAACGGTGCGCATCCCGATGTGCTGGCCCAGGTGATCTATGCCGGAGCGGCGGATTACATAGCCATGGATATCAAAGCACCACTGCCCCTTTACAAGAAGCTGACCCGCAGCAAAGTAAGGAAAGAAGACATCATCCGCAGCATGGAACTGATCCGGCTCAGCGGTCTTGACTATGAATTCCGCACCACAGTGGCCCCGGAAATCCTCTTTGGCGATGACCTTTTTGATATCCATCAGCTCTTAAATCAAGGGGATCGCTACTACATCCAGCCCTGCCACTATACCACCACTTTGGATGATCTGAAAGGGCATGAATTGCCTGAAACAGACCTGAAACAGAACAGGGAATATCTGAAGTTGCAGGATTGGGGCCAGAAGCATAGGGTGAAGATCGAGCTGAGGGGTTAATTAATGGAGAATTGAGAATGGAGAATGGAGAATTATGGGTTGGGCAGAGCCATGGATGATTGGATTTAGGATTTTACAAAGCACAAATCGGGGTGGCATTGTACGGGTTCATCGGATTCCCACGGGAAAAAGAAGCTGCCAAGTCTTCACTTTTCTCCATCCACTATTCCCCAATCTTGCACCAGCTCCTCTACCTCAAAACTTCCTGCATAATTCTCAATTCTCCATTCTCAACTCTTAATTCGCCATGTTATTTTGATGCAAACAAATAAAAGGCTTTACAAAATACCGCAGTCCCAAATTGTGGAATCTGAAATGTAGTTAGGAGTTACTTATGTCAGACATGGTGCGAGAAACCAGCAGCAAGGCTGCTTTAAAAGAAATGAAAGAAGATTATCTTCGTATGCTCGAGGAATCCTTTCAGAACACAGCAGAAATTAAGAAAGGCGATGTAGTCGAAGCGCCGGTGGTTAGTATTACGGACAATTATTTGATCCTAAACCTCGGTGGCAAATTCGATGCCTATGCTGAGATCAGCGAATATTCCGATGATAAAGGCATCCTCAATCTCGCGGTTGGGGACACACTCAAAGGCTACGTGATTGATCAAAATGATCAAGGCTTCGTGGTCGGCAAAAGCCTCACTAAGCAACACGTGGACAAAGAGTCCATCCGTGATGCATTCGAAAAGAAGATTCCGGTCCAAGGCAAGGTATATTCGGTAACCAAAGGTGGATTCAACGTCGATATCCTTGGCGCACGAGCGTTTTGCCCGGTATCGCAGATTTCGGCAAGGCCGGTCGATGACACTACCAAGTTCATCGGTCAGACCCTGGATTTTATAGTGATAGAGTGTTCGGAAAATTGTCGCAGGATCGTAGTTTCCCACCGACAATTAGCAGAGCAAGATGCTCTTGAGAAGAAAGTTGAGGCTTTGTCCAAGCTTTCCGAAGGGGACGTAGTTCCCGGCAAAGTAATGCGTATGACCTCTTTTGGCGCGTTTATTGATATAGGCGGAGTCGAAGGCCTGATGCACGTTTCCGAGATTTCCTGGCAACACGTGATCAAGCCTCAGGATGTGCTGAAGTCTGGACAGGAATTGGATGTGAAAATCCTTTCCATCAAAGAAGACAAGGTAGCCTTATCACTGAAAGCCCTGCAGGATAACCCCTTTATCTCCGCGATGAGCGAGATCAAAGAAGGCGATGAAGTAAATTGCCGCGTCCTGCGTTTGCACAATTTTGGCGCTTTTGCCGAGCTCAAACCCGGAGTCGAGGGACTGATCCCCGTTTCCGAGATGAGCCGCAGCCGCAATATTGCTCACCCTCGTGAAATCCTCAAAGAAGGAGATTACGTGCAGGTGCAGGTCATCAGAATAGATTCTGATACTCAGAAGATATCCCTTTCTCTGAAGGCTTTACAGCCTGATCCATGGGACAATATCTCCGATCTCATCAAGATCGAAGAACCCTTTGAAGGCATTGTGGAATCCTCCACAAACTTCGGAGTTTTCGTCACAATAAACAAAGGCATCACAGGCCTGCTTCCCCGCTCCAGAATGCGCATGACAGATAATTTCAAAAGTGGCGACACTGTGCAATTGATGGTTACAGCCATCGATCGCGAAAGTCATCGCATTACTTTGGATTACACAGACCGCACTCCGGAAGAGATAGCTGCAGCCAGCCGTCCGCGTTCGCAAGATCGTGGTGGTGGCGGTGGTCCTAGAGATGCCAGCAGTGGTGGTGGCCGTGATGGCGGTTATCGCGATCGTGACCGTGATGGTTATGGTGGTGGTGGACGTCGTGGTGGACGCCGTGACGAAGAATGGCGCAAATATGCCAATGAAAAGAGCGCTGTGGTCGAGGACAATCCTTTTAAAGACCTGTAAACCATAATGTCCGAAAATCAATTTATCAAGCTCCGTAAAGAGAAGCTGGCCAGGATTCGTGCCCTCGGCATCGATCCCTATCCAGTGAAAAGCGAACGTAGCCACAAGATTGCCGAAGTCTTAGCCGATCAAGCTGACTTCGTGGAAAATGCCACAATAGTCATCGTGGCAGGCCGTCTGGTGGCTATGCGGCGTCAGGGTAAGATCGGCTTTGGCAATATCGAAGATGATAGCGGCAGAATCCAGCTTTACGTCTCCAAAGCAGAATTGGGCGAGGAGAACTACGAACTCTTCAAGCTCTGTGATGCCGGAGACTTTGTGCAGGCCACAGGGATTGCCTTTTTCACCAATACCGGTGAATATTCCCTGAGATGCTCCTCTATCAAGCTCTTGACAAAGAACATCCGGCCTTTGCCCGCGGTGAAAGAGAAGATCGAGGATGGCAAAACCATCCGTTACGATGAATTCTCCGATATCGAGCTGCGCTATCGCAAACGCTATCTGGACCTTCTGCTGAACCCTGATCATCGCAAAGTCTTTGCCACCAGATCGCGGATTATCTCCGCCATCCGCAAATTCCTGGATGAGCGGGATTATATCGAAGTGGAAACCCCAATCCTGCAAAGCCTGTATGGCGGGGCCAATGCCCGGCCCTTCATCACCCATCACAATACTCTGGATGTGGATCTATACCTCAGAATCGCCGTCGAGCTGTATCTGAAGCGTTTGATCGTGGGTGGATTTGAGCGGGTTTATGAGATCGGGAAAAACTTCCGCAATGAAGGGATGGACCGCACGCACAATCCGGAATTCACCATGCTGGAATCCTACGAAGCCTATTCGGATTTGGAAGGCATGATGGACTTGGTGGAAGCCATGATCAAGCATCTGGCCACAGAAGTGATCGGCAAAGACGTTTATAAATACCACGGTCATGAAGTGAATCTCACACTGCCCTGGCGCCGGGCTGCTATGGCAGACCTCGTGCAGGAAGCTACGGGAGTCGATGTGATGGAAGCTACGGCTGAACAGCTCACCGCATTCTGCAAAGAACACGAGCTGGAAATCCCTCCGGGCAGTGCCAAAGGCAAGCTCATCGCGATCATCTACGAACGCTTTGTAGAGCATACCTTGATTCAACCCACCTTTGTCTGCGATTTCCCCAAGGAGATTTCCCCCCTGGCCAAAGCCAAGCCCGGCAATCCGCTCCTGGCAGACCGCTTTGAACTCATCATTGCCGGAGGTGAATTTGCCAATGCTTTCAGCGAGCTCAATGATCCCTTGGATCAACGCGAGCGTTTGGAAGCTCAGGCCAGATTGCGCGAACTGGGCGATGACGAAGCCAATGTGGTGGATGAAGACTTTCTCGAAGCTCTCGAATATGGCATGCCGCCAATGGGAGGGCAGGGTATCGGCATCGACCGCTTGGTAATGCTGCTCACCGAGAATGACTCCATCAAAGAAGTAATACTATTTCCCCAAATGAAACCTGGAAACTGATTCCGGGTTTTTTGCGCTACGGATCCAGGTCTCAGAGCTTGTTTTTCTCAAAGTATACAGACCTCTCCTTCCCCAGAATACCAATACTATAGTTAGCAGATTTGAACGCCCTTCACCCGATAATGCGCCGCTTGGCAAATATAATCCTTGACCAGATCCCCTCAGCAAGAACATTACCCTATCGACAGCATGAGGAAACTTAAAACATGACGATATTACAGATTATAAACTTCTTCGGAGGCCTGGCTCTGTTCATCTTTGGGATGAACAAGATGACCGATAACCTTCAGGCTGTGGCCGGCAGTGAAATGCGCCGCATTATGAAGAAGCTGACCGATACCCGGCTGAAGGGTGTGATCGTAGGCATGTCCGTCACCGCTTTGATCCAGAGTTCCTCCGCTACCACGGTGATGCTGATCGGCTTTGTAAATGCGGGAATTCTCACCCTTAGTCAGGCTGTGGGTGTGATCATGGGGGCCAATATCGGCTCCACCATCACCGCTCAATTGATTGCCTTTAATATCGGTCAATATGCCTTTGCCTTCATCATCGTGGGGGTGATCTTACTACTGATCCGCAGAAGTCGTAAGATGGAGCGCTGGAGCCTGATCATCATTGGTTTTGGCCTGATCTTTATCGGACTGGGCCAGATGACCAATGCCGTGGTACCCTTGCGCGACTCGCAGATGGCGAAAGACTTCCTGGTGCATATTTCCACAAATCCGCTTTTGGGTATTCTGGTAGGAACCATCTTTACCATGATGATCCAGAGCTCCGCGGCTTCGGTGGGAATCGTCATCGTGCTGGCTACCAATGGCTTGATACCTTTTGAAGGTGCCCTGTATCTGGTTTTTGGAGATAATATCGGCACCACCATCACCGCCTGGTTAGCTTCGGTGGGCTCGAACTATGCCGCCCGCAGAGTAGCCTTGGTGCACACTCTGTTCAATTCCTTCGGCACTCTCCTCTTTGGCATTTTGACCTATCTGGGAGTGTACACTT